>Ga0257114_1000123_pt1 | contig 60139 bp, 42 predicted proteins | sample SI112_10mmetaG_FD_190149 | JGI IMG/M metagenome (GOLD analysis project Ga0257114, IMG submission 190149) | Marine microbial communities from Saanich Inlet, British Columbia, Canada - SI112_10m | ecosystem: Environmental > Aquatic > Marine > Inlet | place: Canada: British Columbia | collected...
TTCAGATTTGTTTTACGATCATCATAAGCAACTCTTCACCGACAAACATAAATACTGGACGTATGATCAAGAGAATGGATTCGTGGAGTGGACAGCGTAGTAGTAGACAACATTTCGACGCGTGCTCAATGAATAAATATTAGATATTTGGCTGTAAACCTCTACACTAAGATGGCTTTAGACGCGTCAAACGTAGCCCCGACTTGTTTATACAAATCCATGTTTTTGGCGTCGAAGGCTTTTTGTTCCTCCGTTGGATTCTCGGGATCGGCTGTTTCGTACACCTGGGCATTCAAAATGTACAGCGTGCTGTCCACGATGGACACCGAAGTGAAAATACGCTTATTCCCGTGCGTCGTGATCAATCGATACTCGTAGTCGTAAAACGTCGCCCCAGATTTTGCCCCCACGCGCTCCGTCTCACTCAACACGCTCACCCCGCCCGGTATGGTGCTTTCTTTCTTACTCTCCGCCTGCGCCAGTTTCTCTCCAATCTCACTCAAGCTCCCAAACTTACCGAGCGAATCAATCGTCACCGGCGAAACCGTGACGCCGATGTTGCTATACTTCGCCTCCGGGTTCTTAAACAACACCTCCGCCCCGGGCTTGCTCGCCACCGCCCAACTCGACGGGTATCCCAACTCAAACATTTTTTTCGAATCCACGTATCGCGTCAACCCGCGCTTTCCCTCCTCGCCCGCGTCCGCTCTCGCCTCGCCCGCGTCGTCCCTCGCCAACCCCGCCGCCGCGTTCGCGCTCGCCCCGACCGCGAGCGCGCGCAGCACCTCGCGCCGACCTCGCCGTCCATCGTCCGCGTCGTTCGCGCCGACCACCATCGCGCGCGCTTCCCCTCCGCGCGCCTTTCGTCCGCGCGTCGTCGTCGTCGTCGTCGTCGTCGTCCGCGCGTCGTCCTCGCCGTCGCCGTCGCCGTCGCACCGCGCCGCGCGCGTCGTCCTCGCGCGCCGCGCGCGGCCTCGCGCCGTCGTCGCCGCGCGCGCCGTCGTCGCCGTCGTCGCCGCGCGCGCCGTCGCCGTCGTCGTCGTCATCCGCGCGTCGCGTCGCCGTCTGTCGTCACTGTCGCGCGTTCGATTCGATTCGCGTTCGACGATGCGCGCCGACGCCGACGACGACGACGACGACGCGCGCGGTGGCTTCATAAACCCCGAACCGATCGTCTACGCGCGCGCGCGCGACCGCGCGTCGGCGCGCGACGCGCGCGCGGCGCGAGAGGGCGACGAAACGACGCGCGACGCCGTCGACGCGCTCGAAATCTTTGACCACGTGCGGGACATCAACGACCCCGAGCACCCGTACTCGCTCGAACGGCTGAACGTCGTCAGCGCGAGCGCGATCGAGTGCGATGACGCGCGGAATCGGGTGCGGGTGGAGTTCACGCCGACGGTGCCGCACTGCTCGATGGCGACGCTCATCGGGCTGAGCATTCGCGTGAAGCTGCTGCGGACGCTGCCGAGGAGGTTCAAGGTGGACGTGGTGATCGCGCCGGGAACGCACGCGAGCGAGAGGGCGGTGAATAAACAGTTGAACGATAAGGAACGCGTGGCGGCGGCGCTGGAGAATGGGAATTTGCTGGAGAAAGTTGATTTGTGCCTGTCGGGAAAGACGGCGGTGTGACGACGACGGGTCGAACGCGCGCGGAGTCGCGGTAGGTTTTTGTTGCAATAGCGAGCTAGTCTAAAATATAGGAATCATCGATGATCATCCAATATTCAGTCTAAACACGTCGTTGAAGATGAAGTAGCTGCCGGGGGCGAGCCCGGCGGCTTCGGTGGGCATGAGTTGAAAGCACTGGGAAAACTTTTGCGGCTGTTGTTCGCCGTCGATGAGCAAGTTCCCGCACACCATCACGACCACCCCACCGTTCGGCGATGGTTGCGTGTCCAACGTCACCACTTGGTGCTTCACCTGTTGAAACGGTAACGTTCGGAGTTTTTCGACAATCGCGGCGCTGCCCTTGAATTGTCCCGGGCGATCGACGCTGTGCTCAAAGTTTAGCATCGAGTACGTGTCGTTGTAAAGCGGGCCGAGCTGCGATCGGTCGGTGTCAAAGGTGTTATAGTAGTGTTCCGCGAAAGCCTGCGCGCGAGAGCCATCGCGAAGGCGTCAGTCGAGCGCGTACGGCGCGGTAATCTCTCTTGGCGATTAAAGTGCAATCATAATCGTCGACGTCGAGTAGCGCGCGCTGTCGCGCGATGCGCACCTTGCCCACTTGATCGAAGTTGGCGCAGATGTTTTGCATCGCATTCGCCATGGTTCGCGTCGCGTGAACTCGAAACTGGCGCGCGGGAAGTGACGCGGGTTCGAACGCACCGTGGAGCTTCCCCTCGGCGCGACGGGACGAGCGAGCGGCTCTAATGTAAAGTTACAACGCATTCGCGCGCGGACGCGACGAATGCGAAAAGCTAATGCTACAAATGACTTTTTTTTCTAGTATGCGCTGAATGCGAGCGCGGTGCCGTTGGCGTAGGCGAATCCTACGTCCAACTCGCGCTGCCCGGCCGAACCCGTCACGGCGAAGGAGACGTCGTACGTTCGCATCGGATACAGCGATGGCACCACGCAATCGGCGTACGTGGAGTTGTAGACCATGGCCGCCACGAAGACGTTGCCAAAGACGCAGTTCGCATAGCCAGTTTGCGAGGCGAATTGTGTACCAGTCACGGCGAAGATGGCGCCGCCTTGCGCCGACGACGCGACGGGGGAAACCGCCGTCACCGTGGGCGTCAGCAGAGTTTGCAAGCCGAACACGTTCGATGTAAGAGCTGTAGTACCGTTTCCCGGTGACAACGAAAGTTCGATCGGCTCGGTACCTTTGAAGTCATCGTATCGACCGATTCCCAAATCTTTCTGATCGCGGTAGATGGTGTTGCTGCTGAGCGCCGTCTCGCACTTCAACAGCCCCGACGAGACGAAGACGGCTTCGATTATCGTTGAAGAATCCGTGTACCCACAGTATATGGGCATCGCGCCAGGTCCGGAGTATAAATCTCTACCCATAATGTCCACGATCGATCCACCGTTAGCGTCGACGAATCTCGGTAAAACCATGCTCGCGTGCACGGGCTCAAGAATCTCAATCTGATGCGCAAAACTTGGTCCGACCGAGGCGACGCCCAAAGTGATGGCGACGAAGCCTGGAGAGAGCGACCTGGGAACGGTGCACACGCTGGATGAGTACGCCACTGGATCTATAGAAACGCCGAAATAACACAGCGTAGAAACTGATGAGGCGCTTGAGGGTAAGAAATACGGTCGAATAACGACTCCGCCGGCGGTTGCCGAAGGCAGCCACGCGTCGACGACGTCGCCGAGCGAGTAGCTCCCCGATCGAGTCACAGGTTCGTACCAAGCCTTGAGCGACGTCCTTGGGGATCCAGATGATACACCGTTGCTCGTAATAGTAAGTGAATACCATTCTTCCGCCGCAGTGATAGGCGCCTCGCATACCACGAGCGCAGACGATATGATGCTCGCTACCCTCGTCGTGACGACGCCCGCATCCGTGGTGAAGGTACAATTTGCGACGCCATACGTACCATGGCCGTATCCTTGACTTGTACCAGACCAACTTCCGCCTGGTGTCGCAACGAGTGCGTGAGCGGTGCTAACCCACTTCAGAGGCTCCCAGACTGGCGGAGATATCGCTCTCTCGATGATAGTGATCGTTTCCACTATCTTTGGAGTTCCTGGAAGAGTTACTATCGAGTCGACGTACGTACTCGCAATCGTAGCGGCGGTGATGTTACCGAGCAAAAGAGAGTGTTCCCCGAGAGGACCCACCAGTCGCACGTCCACAGTTGTTCCTCTAGCTATCGATGTAGAAACACAGCTTAAGTCGCCGTAAGGTTTGCGTCTCGCCGCCACGCTGACGGTGCCAAACAAGCACCTCCAGTCGTAGAAGGAGTTGCGCTGTTTTGTGAGAGATCCTGTCGCAGCGTACAAGTCCACCACGACTCCACCATCGGTAAACGAGCTGTCTCCGCTATGATCTTCATACGCTGACGTTGTGATGCTGGCATCGAAATCAGTAACGTACGTGTAGACGCCATATCCAGCCACTTGATGGGATAAATCACCAACACGCAACGTCTTCGACGCAGTCGTGGTCGACGGCGGACTCTCACATCGAGCGAACGCAGAAGACACGGCGATGCCACTCGACGTTGTTGAACCAAAGACGCAAGATACTGTGGTTGGTCCGCTATTTGCGAAGAATGTGGTGTCTAGATCGTATTTTTCCCAATCAGACGCCACGGCGCCAGCTCTGAGAAATGAACCGGATAACGAGACGACGGTTCCACCAGACGAGACGCCTTCTGGCGGGACGACAGCTCGAACTTGTGGAGATGCGGTTTGTAAGTAAACAAATCTGGTGTCACTCGACATGCCATTCCGTGAGTCATGGAACTCTACGATAGTAAATCCAGCGTATGCCACCACCGGTGACTGGCAGGACACGGCATTTATCTTCGTACCCAGGATGGTGCTGTCCGAGCCTGAAAGCTGTGATCGAGTATCACTCGAAGCTACAGTGGTTGCGACTGTGAAGGTCTCACCCCATCGACACTTTTGATACGTTGTTACCGTATTTACGGTACTCAGCGACGAAAAGTCGACACCATCCAACGTCACCGTGACGTCTCCGTCGAGCCAGCCACGCGGCGGCGAGATACTTCTCACCGTTGCTCTAAACGCGACGCCGTAAGTACCCATGGAATCAATCGTTGCCGAGGCGATGCCGTTTGCGACGTCGAAAGTAGCACCATACAAAGTGATAGCATCTTGCATGGTGCTGTCTGAAGCCTTGAAAAGGACTATATTTTCGTTACCTTCTTGCGACGGCACTCCAGTTTTGTCATACTTTAGCGAAAGCGCAGCAGAGACGGCTAGCTGGTATCCAGTGGGCGTGAGTGCCATGACGTACGTTGACACGCCAAGAATATTAGTGTTCCACGTGTACCATAAAGAATTCTTTATCGAGGTCGACGATGCGACTTGTGTAAACGTCGATGTAATGGTGGCTAGCGCCGGAACCGAACCTTCGACGAAGGTCACGCTCGACGTACCGTCATCGCCAACGAGTACACCACCAGCATATCCCACCACACCGTTCGCGCCGATATTCAGTGAAAACGTGAACGGGAACGAAACTGTGATACGTTCTGAGTCTGTTGTGGTTGAAAATCCGTATGAATCGGTTCTGAGTGAACTATCAGTGCCGAGCCAAGTGCGAAGGTTCGTGTAAGAACCAGAGTCATATTGTTGAATTGCCCCCGAAACATCTCCGTACGATTCAAACTCGTACACGCCGGGAGTTACCGACATATCCAAAACAAATTGATCCGTAGCGTTGTCCAATGAGATCCCATCGACCGAAGCGACTTGGTCCGAGGTGCCTACGATGGAGCCAAAATCGTACCACGACTCTGCCGACGCGCTGGCGTTGAGAACGACGCGCATGGTGCTCGCAAAGGTACATGCATTCACTTCGTCCGAGGCCAAAGCATACTGATCATACGATGGATACGATGGGTCGATGCACCCTGGTCCAATGACCCGAGCTCGCTGCACACTCTGGTCGCTGGCTTGACTCGACGTGTAGGTCCAGTATGTGATCAACGTCGCTCCCAAGCCCGACTGGCCGGACACGGTGGTTAACGAAGCATTCAGTGCACCGTAAAAAGTTGCAATGTACACCGCTCCTGGATATGCCATGAAGTCGAAATCTATCGATTGTTCGTAATGAGCTTCCCCACTTCCGCTTTCGAAAGAGTCTGAGATGTAAAATCCTGGTCCTTCGAATTCGTAAACAGCATGATCTATGACGCCGTACGCTCCGACGGTGAAGCGAAGTTGTACCCCACTCACGCACGAACCGTCATCACTCGTGGCGAACGGATTATAATTAGGCGCCGAGGCGTCCGTGCATCCCGGTCCACGAATCCGAAAGGTGCGTGCCAAGCTGTTATCCACCGTCGCGCCCGTGTACCCGAAGTACAAATAACTCGCATCCTTGACCGTGGCTTGCATGGCGCCTTCGAATTTCACAAAGTATTCAACCGATGGATAAGCGCACATGACGAGCTCGTGTATCTCGCCAAAATACGTCAAAACACCCGAGAAGTGCGTAGTCTCATTGTACGGAGGTCCGTTGACAGAATACGAGCCGTACTCCTCTATCACCAAATCATGACTTTGTTCCGTCTTCTCGATATCCGCCACCGATTGCATCGTGAACGTGATCTGTACCGGTGCCTCTAAACTGACTTTTCTAATTGCGTGATTGTCTTGGTCGACAACCACGTATGTTGAACCGCTGACGTATGAAATGGACACCGGCTTGTTTAGCAACGCCGCGCTTCCCACGGTACTGTCTCGGAAACCAGAGGTTCCGGTGTAGCTTCCGGCCACCGTCACCACCGTCGCAGCATTCGATGCTGTTGCATCCGTGAGAATTATTTTACGAATCTGATGCGTTCCCCGATCCGTGACTAATAGAACACCGCTGCTGAGGCTGGAATCGAGGTTATACGCGATCCCCGCCGGGTAGTTGAAGCGTGCTGGGGTGGAAAGTATACCGTCAGAATCGAGTACCGCACCGCTTGCAGAAATCGTCCCATCGCCCAGTACTGTCGTTACCGCTCCGGTGGATAAGTCGATCGCCCTAACGGCGTGGTTTCCGGTGTCTGCTACGTATAATATGCGATTCGCGCCATCCAGCGCCAAGCCTTCAGGAGCGTTGAAGCGTGCGCTCGAGGGAGTGACGTTGTCGACGAGTCCCGACGTCCCTTGACTGCCCGCGTACGTTGACACCGTCCCAGACCCGTACGCTATCTTGGACACATGATTCTGCGACGATCCTAGAAAATAAATCGCCCCGTCGCTCTCGTCGAATACCATCGCCGTCGGTGCAAATGCCAGTCCCGTGATCAACGTGCTCACGTCATCCCCCGACACTCGCCTGATGGCGTTATTACCGCTATCCACCACCAGCACATCTCCCGCCGCGTAATACGAGCTCGACTGCGACACGAGCACGACGCTCGCCGGCTGTTTAAACAACGCCTGCGTCTCGCCTTTCTCCGCGCACGCCTTCGCCTTTCCGTCCGTCGACCCCGCCGTGCCCGCCGTCGATCCCGCATACATCACCATCTCACTCTTCGCTATATTGATGGTTTTCACCGCGTTATTCCCACTCTCTGTGACGTAGCACACCGTCGCGTTGCACGCCGCGCCGGCGGGCGCGCGCAGAAAACTCTTTTCAAACCGTCCGTCACGCATTCCTTCGACGCCCGCGCCGACGATCGTGCCGACGACGCCGTTATCGTGACATCCGAGCACATCGAACGTCGCGGTGACGACCGCGCCGGCGAGGGCGGCGCAGAGCGCGACGAGCGCGCATCGCGCGGCTCGCGCGCGGCGCTTGAAACGGAAATGCCGCGCCCGTGGAGACATTTACGTCGACGTTTGTGACGCTCTAACACGCCTGCGACTCGCCGGGGGCGGTCGGCGTCGATGCAAACATTATCATGATGCTCTCGAGGCGCGCGGCCGCGTCGAAGGGTCGGACGCGTTGTGCGGTCCGCGTCGCCGGCGGCTCGACGAGGCGTTCGAGGAAACAGTCTACCGCTGCGGGGCAGTCGTGGCGCGCGCGCTTTGATGATAATACTCAGAATTTTTTGTACTGACAACGGTTTATGTGAGGGTTGTAAAGATGCGGTGACGAGCGGTCTCGCGACGCGAAAGCGAAAGTGAAAGCGACCGTCGCCACGCGACGCCGAAGCCGCCGTCTCCAGCTCTTCTACTTCAACGTTTCCTTAGAAATCATCTAACTCATTCGAGTTTAAGAGTTGTTCACTTCCTTAATCGCGTGAGCTTGTTCGATACCCATGGAGCACAAAATCGTCACTTGCACTTCCTTGCCGTCGTCGAACGCGGCGCGCAAATCCTCGGCTAACTTTTCCGCCTCCGCGTGTCCCCCCGGAAGCTTCAAGTCTTCACGCGTGTCTCCCTTATCATCCATGAGAGACATGTGGTCATCCTCATCAATATCCAACAAAGTGTATTCTACCCGGTTCACGATCGGCACTTCAAGGTTGTGCGAAGACGGCACGAGTTCTTCAACCTTTTTGTTGGTGAAAATATCGAGCGCGGTGAAGTGGCACTTCGCGTGCCCGTGCTTCCCCGTCTTCGACGTCGTGACCTCGATCACCTTGGTCGGGCGACCCTTAATCACCTATCATTCAACATCGCGCCCGGCGCATCGTCAGTCGTCGTCCATCGCGCTCGCGTTCGCGCCGCCCCGCGCGCGTCCAAACAGGGTTACCCCGCGATAAACCCCAAGTCGCGAAGTCGCGAAGTCGCGCGCCGCCTCCCTCGCCCCACCGCGCGCGCGCCTCGCCCGCGCCTCCCCCCATCGCGCGCGCGCATTTCTTTCCCATCGCTCTGCCTCGCGTCGCTCGCGCGCGCGCTTCGCCGCGCCCGTCGCCCCCCCCGCCGTCGCGCGATCGCGCATCGGGTCGCGTCCTCGGTCGCGCGTCGTCGGCGCACCATGAAGCCGCCCTTGCGCACGGACCCGGCCTGCATGGGCACGGTGTGCGAGGCGCCCGCATCGGCGGATTCGAACGTTTCCACGTCGTGCTCGTCGTCGCTCATCGCGGCGTCGCGCGTGTTGTGACGCGCGTCTCACGCGCGCCGACGCGTCGCACCGCCCCGCGCGCCACCGCGCGGCGCGAAAATCGAGGTTCGCGAACCCGGCGTCGGCGAACCGCGATCGAGGTTGGCGGGCGATCGATCGATCGACGACGCGATCGTTGGCATCGCGCGACGCGCGCGCGCGCGCGGCGACGGCGACGGCGATCGCGCGCGCGCGCGCGGCGGCGCGCGCGCGGATGCGGACGCGCGGCGCGTCCGGGACGCCGGCGCGGGCGCGACGCGCGCGCGACGGCGCGTTTTTGACGAGCGACGCGGCGAGGCGGTTGGACGAGGACTTGACGGCGGGACGCGCGTGCGAGGCGCGGTCGTTGGAGGCGCTGATGCGCGCGGCGGGACGCGCGGCGGCGACGGCGACGTTGGACGCGTTCGGGGGGACGGATTTCGTGGTGCTGTGCGGACCGGGGAACAACGGAGGGGACGGTTTGGCGCTGGCGCGAGAGGTCGCGACGCGGCGAGGAGACGCGCGGGTGTCGGTGTGGTACCCGAAGGGGGCGGGGACGAACGAATTGTACGGCGAGTTGGTGAGAGAGTGTCGAGAGACGGCGAACGTGGAGTTCGTGGACGAGGACGCGGTGTTGGGGATGATGCGGGAGCGCGCGACGTCGGCGGCGGCGACGCCGCGATGTTTCGTCGACGCTCTGTTTGGTTTTTCATTCAAAGGCGCCGTGCGAGCGCCGTTCGTGAATGTTTTGAACGCGTTGGTCGCGCTCACGAACGGGGACGCGCGCGAGACGTTCACGGTGAGCTTGGACATTCCGAGCGGTTGGGACGTCGACGCGGGCGCGCCAGACGACGGCGACATCTTCGTCCCCGACTTGCTCGTCTCGCTCACGGCGCCGAAGCAGTGCTGCGCGACGTTGGACGATCCCGCGCGCGGCGAACCGCGACCTCGCGTGAAGCGCATGGCGCAAACGCACGTCGTCGCGGGGACGTTTCTCACAGACGCGTTGTGCGAAAAATACGGCTTGGAGCAGATTCCGCTTCGCGTCGATTCCGATCGCGAATACGTTCCGCTCGATCTCTGGCGACGATGAAATGTAACAACAATAGCCGCGCACCGTTTACACAAACTCTTGACGATGTTACACAAACTGAGACGCGCTGGTGTAAATCCGAAACGAATCCACCATTCTATCGAGCACCTTTTTATCGCGATTAAACTGCGAAGCCGGCGCCGTGACGACGAACGCGAACAGTCTCCCGGTGTTGTCGATCGAGATCTTCAGCGTGTACTTTCGATCGGCGTCGACATCGAACAGCGCGTACTCCCTACCGTCCTCGGTATCGCGTCGACTCGTCACGCGTCCCGACGCGATCGAATCTTGCATCTCGCTGAGCGCTCCCGCCACGGCTTGCAGCGACGCGTCCGTGAGCTCGAACGCCGCCCCATCCTGACCCGCCCTGTTCAGCGTCAGCAGGTACGCTTTTTCCTCTCCTCGCGAGCCTCTCTTCACCCATCGAGAGTCTTGTCCGCCGCTTCCCTTCTCCACCTTCGTCGTCGCTTCCTCGACCCACGAGCTCGGCACGTCGTACGAGTACTTCGCCAGCGACTTCGTCGTCCCGCCCGTGGTCCCGTACGTCGCCGGCGGGTTCGCCGCGCCGTAGAACGTGCCCCACGTCAAGTCGCTCGCGTCGGCGTCGTCGCTCGAACCCCCGGCGCTCGTGCCGTACGCCGCGTCGCTCGCGCGCGGGCGCAGGAACGCCGCGAGCGACGACGCGAGCGCGAGCGCGACGCGACGCGACGACGACGGCGACGGCGACGGCGCGGCGGCGCGCGCGACGACGACGCGACGCGCGCCAGACGCGCGAGGCGCGCCAGACGCGGGCGCGCGAGGCGCGAACGCGGGCGCGAGGGCGAACATGGACGCGCGCGAGGACGATCGAACGCGGGCGGATGTGGCGACGCGCGCGCGTCTTACAGCGGCGCTCGAGGCGCCGCGCTATAAACTATGAGCGGTGATCACGCGTCCATGGCGTCGACGCCGTCGTCGTCGACGTCGACGTCGTCGTCGCGTTGATTGAAGGTCTCGATGGTGTGGTTGGCGATGAAGGCTGGGATGGAACGCATGCGCGTGACGAAGGTTTCGACGCTGCGCCGAATCTCCGGCGCGGCGACGAAGGGGGTTTCTTTGAGCGATACCGTGCTGGATTTATCGTCGTACTTGAACGCGAAGGCGTCGGTGGGGTTAGTGGCGTAATCGGAAGTGAGCGTGAACGTACACGCGCCGGCGTCTTCGTTCATTTCAATCTTGTAGCCAAAGATTTTGTGGCACGCCTCGCGAAAGGCGGAGATTTGACGCTTGAACACAGTCATCAGGCGCTGTTCGCGCTTTTGCAAATCTTCCAATTTTCGCTTCATCACGGTCATGTCGGCCTCGCTCGCGGAGCTTACCGAACCTTGTTGTAACTTGGACAACGCCTCACGCAAGCCAGCGGCTTCGCTTCGCAGCGATTCGACTTCTTTTTCCAACGCGCTTCGCATCGCCGAGGCGACGGGGTTGGATTTGAAGTGAAGCACCTTCAAGGCTTTAGAGTCATCTTCCTGTGCGCTCTCTCTTTTCAGTCGCTCTAACAGCTCTTCGCGCTCGCGTTCGAGCGTTTCGATGCGCGCAAGAGTCACTGGGTTCTCCACCGGCAACGCCGCGGCCGCGGCTGTCGCGGCGGCTTCGGCGGTTTCGGCTCGCGTCTTGGCTTCGCTCAACTCGCCGTCGAGCACGGCAATTCGTTCCTTCGCGTGGGCGAGTAGCTTTTCGAGCTCCTTCATCGCACGATCGGACGCAGCCTTGGATTTCTCCTTTTCAGTCGATTTCCTCGCCGCCGCGGCGTTACCTTCGTCTTCGTAGGACTTAACGATTCTATTCAAGCTCTCGACTTGCCCCTTCATCATCGCGATTTGACGCTCCGCCACGGCGAGCGCCTCGACGGCGCTTGAGGCGCTGGATTCAATTTTCTGATACTTTTCCTCGGCCTCGGTGGCCCGACGCGTAGCCGCAGTTTCTTTCATTTGAGCTTGCGCAAGATCGGACATCATCTTTCCTTGTTCGCCAGTCTGCGACGTGAGACGCGTCTCGAGCGAGATGACGCGCTCGACGAGATCTGACGGCACCTTTACGCTCCCCGGCGACAAACGATCGATGACTGACGCCCAATCGTTTTCGAGATACTCGAGCTTTGAAAGTCGTGCTTGTAAAGATGACGTATCGATCACGCTCGCCTCGGCGCGAAGCGCGCGCGATTCCGCAGCCATGGCGCGCTCTTCGCACGTCGCCGCGAACTCAGCTTTGCGACGCAACGTCTTCACCTCCGCCGCTTCTCGAGTCGCGACTCTGAGCTCTTCTTGTAAAGTCCTGTTCATCCCTCGTAAGTCTTCGATAATCTTACTCGATTCTTCGTCGCCACCCGCGCCTCGCGCGAGCTTGGCGTCATCCGCTTCTCTTCTAATGTCCAGCACCGTGGCTTCCGCCTGCGCCACCAAGGATTCGCACTCGCGAAGCGCCTCTTCGGCTTGCTCCGCGCGCGTCGTCACCTCCACGCGCTCAGCCTCGACCGTTTGAAAGCGTGCTTGTAAAGACACATTTTCCTTCTTAAGATTCGAAACTTCGTCCTGTAAACACGCGACGGAGTACTCCAACTCGGCGTTTTTCTCCGCGAAATCGCTCGGGTAGCGCTCGACGTCGTCTTCAGCGGAATCCTCCGCACGTTCGCGTTCGATCGCAGCCAAAGTTTCTTTCATCGCGGACAACTCTTCGGCTAACGTTTTAGCGCGCGATTCTGCCTCGCACGCGCGTCCGACCTCGCGCTCGAGCGCCAACATGTTCGCCTGTCGCTCCTCGGCGAGTTCCTCTCGCATCGCAACCTTGCTCTTTTCATGATCTGACTTCATCTCGCGCAAAGACTCCACCTCCGCCGTCGTCGCCGCTAACAGTGATTCCGCGCTCTTCGTTTTCTGTTTCAACGCGTGCGCCTCGCGCTCGAGCTCGATCAATTTTTCCCCTCGGCGTTCGAATTCAGCAACGAGCGCCGATTTAACCATGTTCGTCGCCTCGTACGCGTTCACCAGCGCACCATCCGTGCGGACGATCTCCATGGGATCATCCGAGGTTTCACCAGCGGTGCCTTGAACGTCATCGTCGTCGTGCTCGCCATCACCGTCCGCTTCCTTCATCTTTCTCGCCGCCGCGCGCGCCGCCTTCGCCGTCGACGCCAACGCCCGCCGAGAGCTCTGCGGTCGCGATCTCGCGCTCGACTGCGCCACCTCCGTCGTTTCAGGCGAGCGTTCGCGTTTACGCTGTGCGCTCGCGCGTCGTCGCACCACGGGCGCATCGCTCAGCGCCACCGTCGCGCCGGACGTTTCGGCATCGGAATCTTTCGCCATCGAGCCCAATCGCGCGCTTCTTCGCGTCGTCGACATCGCGACGACGACGCGATGACGACGCGTCGCTTAATCGCGCGGCGACTCGATCGAGACTCGCGCGACGCGACGCGCGGGCGACGATGCGCGCTAAGTTGTGCGGTGTTTTAGGATTGGATTGCGCTCCGACGCGCCATTCAAACGCCCAGAGCGCGCGCGTGAGAACGATGACGCGAAAAATGTAATGACTCAAAGATGGATGATCTTTACAACCTAAGACATCTTCTCTTCCTCCGTTTCCCGTTCCTCCGTGTGCTAAGTTTACGTCGTCAAGAGCGTCGCGGCGCTCGCCGAGTCGTACTTGAACGACGGCTCGAGCTTCTTGGCGAGCTTGTAGTATCGCGCCAAGCGGTGAATGCGAGATTCGATGAGAATCAAGCGGAACTTGGAATCCATATCCTTACGGTTGCGCTCCAAGTGCTTGCGCACGCTCACCGCCTTCTTGATCAAACAATAAAGATCTTCCGGAATCCCCGGCGCGAGCCCTTGCCCCCGCAAGATTCGCAAAACCTTCGAGTTCGTCACCGTGCTCACCTGCGCGATGCCGTGGTTATCGCGCAGCGCCACGCCGATCTGCGACGGCGTCATACCCTTCTTCGCCATCTTGGTGATCATCTCCGTCACCTCCGTCGGCGTGACCTTCAACCAGCTCGGCGCCGAGCGCTTGTAGGGCAAGGCGGAGCCGGACATGCCCTTCCCGGGCGTGTGCATGCGACCCATGTCGAGAGATTTGAGTTACGTCGCGCGGTGTGCGAGAGTATCAAACGTCGTTTACGAGCGACGGATCGAGCGTTCACCGACACGGCGCGTCGCGAAAAGACGGATTCGCGCGCCGCGCGATCGCGCTCGCGTTTTAGGGCTTTGGGCGTGACCTCCCGACGGAAAAAATACAGGACGGCATTTCGTGATTTTCGCGCGATTCGACCGTTCGTGACTCGACGATCGGGGGACTCGGGGGCGTCGGGCCGACGACGGCGACGCGACGACGCGACGCGACGCGACGCGACGGCGGACGGCGACGCGCGACGACGATCGCGATGCTTCGACGATCGATCATGGCGGTGACGCGCCGGCGGGTCGAGGTGCGACGACGACGACGCGCGCGCGCGCGCGACGACGACGGGGGAACGCCGCGCGCGACTCGATCGAACGATCGATTCGACGCGCGCGAAAGCGCGAACGCGGCGCGCGAAGACGCGCGGTGGTGATCGCGACGCGAGCGCGAGACTGACGGTGAACGCGCGGTCGCGGTGCACGCGCGCAGGCCGCGCTCGGGACGTCCGCGCGGGCGTACAGCGGGGGGGGCGTGGTGACCAACTTGGAAAACGCCACGGGTTTGTACAAGGCGGAGCTCGAGGGGCGGCTCAAGGGGGAAGATATCTTCGATCATCACGCGTTTTTGCGCGCGCCGATGGGGACGAAAGAATCGCCGTGCGTGGTGGAGTCGACGATGGAGTATCGCGTCGTGGGCTCGCCCGATCCGGACGACGACTCCATCATTCACTGGGGACGCCTCGAGGAAGGCGCGCCGCCGATGCTCATCGGTTCCGAGTGGTTCGTGCACAAGCGCGTGCCGGGAGGTGGGCATCATTAGAAGACGAAAGCAATAACCGTCGTCGTCGCGGTCGTGATTCGACCGGAGCGTCGGTTTTCAGACGCGGGACTCGATCGAGCCGAGCGGACGACGAACGACGAACAGACGACGACGACACCTTTAGCGGCGATACACCTTGTAACATGGAGACCATCGATATCGATCGACGATGCGTACCACGCAATCAATGTATGAGCAGCGCGCGTATCGGGCGGCTTCTATACGCGCTTTGCGGCGAACATCTCCGCGTCCTCTTGATCTCTCTAAAAATGTCCGACAACTGGGTGTGGTACCACAGTGATTACCAGTAAGCATTGAGGAGGTATAAAAGTGATAGGAAAACAAACTGCACAATATGAGTGAAGCGAAAAGAAGCCCATACAGGAACAAAAAGAAATAAACATCCCTCACCATTTTCTCGGACAAGTGAGTCGTATTTAAGCCGAAACAAGACTATAAAAGATTAGGGTTGTGGAGTCGCCAAGTATCGATCTCGGTACCTCGCGCATGCTAAGCGCGCGCTCTACCATTTGAGCTACGACCCCGATCGCGGTAAACGTCGCATTATACGCCGTTATGCGCCATCAGATACGTGGAGAACGCATAAAGATCCCGGCACCTGGCGAATTCGGGCGCGCGCGCAAAGTTACGGGTTGTTTGTTTCGACGACGAGGGGACCGACGCCCGAGCGCTCGCTTCCCGCGCCGTCGCGCCAGTCTCCCGCGCGCGATGTCGCGTCGAACGATCGCGTCGGCGTTCGCGAGCGCGAAACCGAAGCATTCGGACGTCGCCGAGGCGTGGCCGACGGTGCCGCAGCGCGATTTCGACGCGTCGCTGCGATGCGCGATTTGCGCCGAGTTTTACGCCATGCCGGTGACGTTTCGCGCGTGTCAGCACGCGTTCTGCTCCGATTGCGCGCGAAGATCGCTGCCGACGATGCACAAGTGTCCGACGTGCCGCGAACCGGCGGAGGAGTCGGATTTAGTCCCGGCGAAGGCGCTGGAGGAGGTGGTGGAGAGATTTAAAAAGATTCGCGACGAACTCCTCGACGCGGCGTTGACGGCGAGGACGGCGGCGGCGACGAAAACGAGCGAACGACGCGCGGAGAGGACGTCGCGAGCGAAAGTGGCTCGACCGGTGATCGAACAGGCGGACGAATTCGAAGACGATGGGGCCATCGTGTTGGACGACGGAAGCGACGACGACGGAGACGGAAACGACGCGAGCGATTCCGCGACGGATGGGGGGCTCGGAACGTCGCCGACGGCGCACAGGCGAGACGGTTCTGATAACGTCGCGTGTCCGGTGTGTTGCGCGCAAGTGCCGTCGAGGGAGATTAACTCTCATCTCAACTCGTGTTTGGTGCGCAACGAACCGCTTTCGTCGCCGGGCGGGGGGGCCGCGAAGAAACGCGCGCGTTCGGTTGAAGAAACGACGTCGACGGCTCTCACGCGTCGACTGCCAAAGCTTGCGTATCACGTCTTCACGTTGAACAAGATACGCGAGCTGTGCAAAAAAGAAGGCTTGGCGTCCAACGGCGACAAAAAGATGCTCGAGGCGAGGCACAAGGAGTTCACGACGCGCGTGAATTCCATCATAGGATACGGACGCGTGCCGGATTTACCCGCGATCGCGCGTGAAGTCAATCGCGAAGAAGCGCGCAAGGTAGGTGCGGGCGCCAAAGCTCGCATGTTCAACACGGTGGCGACGAGCAGGGAGAAGGCGACGGCGGCGGCGGCGAAGACGAGCGACGCCACCTTCGCTCGACTCATCGAGGAAGTTCGAAGTAGACAAAAGGCTGCAAAGGAAGAGGCAAGCGGCGAAACGCAAACCACCGAAGTGATTTCTATCGGTACCGACGACGAGAACAAGACGAGCGCGTTGGGGGGCAAATCTTCGCCGACGACTTCGGAAGACGAAGACTGGCACGACGAAGAAATCTTACCGCTGAGCCAAGCGGCGCCGCGATGGGTGCCGACGGACGACGAAGACGAGTGATGGAACACACACACACACGAGTGTTCGATAGCACATAGCAATTCATTTAGTACCAAAGAAGAACGAATAGATGATGAATCTATATTTAATAGTTTTCCTCGTTCGCCGCTAGCGCAACTCGCCCACGGGCGCCTCGGCGAGCCACAAATCGTGGATGAAATCGTACAGCGACGCAGACACGCTCACTTTGTACGGCGTCGGATTGGTGTACCGCAAATGGTCCGCGCGCAGCTGACGAATCGACTCCTTGCATCGAGCGCGGGAGGTTTCTAAACTCAAATCTACTTGCGGGTCCACGCCGCGCGCGCCGTCCCAAACTAAATCAAACAATGGTTCCACCTTGGATGGAACGACGTACGCGCGTTTGCTCTCCATGAACGGATGACGACACAACATCCGTTCGCCAACCTTCGGTACGGGCTCGCCCACGCGCGTCATCACGTCTACGATGGCTTCTCCCGTCTGCGAAAAGAGGCGATAGCCATTCTTGCACCCAGGAATCGTCACCTTGCCGATATCCTCGCTCAGTTTGATTCGCGGCGTTCCGTCGACTTCAACGAGCTTGTACACACATCCCAGTGCGGGTTGTTTCAAGCACGTGACGAGATGCGTGCCTATGCCGAACGCATCAATCTCGTGCCCGTGTTGGCGAAGCGAATACAACACCTCCTCGTGGATGTCGTTCGACGCCGTGATGGACACCGCGCTCAAGTTATCCGCAATCTTCGTCCCTAGCAAACGTTCGATGTTACGCAAAAACGCTCGCGAGCGCTTACTGAGGTACGACAAATCACCGCTGTCGAGCCGAATCCCCACGGCGGCGTACCCCAGCTCGCGAAGCGCCAACGCGACGGCGCAAAAGTTTGGCAAACCGCTTTGCAAAACGTTGTACGTGTCCACGAGGGCCAAAAACGCGTTCGGAAACGCGAGAGCGTACGATGTGAAAGCGGCCAGCTCGCTCGTGTTCGTCTCGCTCCACCGCAAGTCGACTTCCATGTCGTCTCGAATCGCCTCTAAACTCTTCATCTTTTCCAACACGAGCGCGGGAAAGTCTTCGCACACCGAGCCATCGGCGGCGACTAGCTTGGGGTTTTTCACGCAACCCCATCCCGCGTGCGATTGCACGTACGAGTGCGCGTGCGTGCCCTTGATTGGAATCCCAAACTGTCGTCCCGCCTCGACGTTGCTCGTGGCGTCGAAACCGCCGAGGTACGCGTACCGACTCGCGCTCACACCTCCATCCACCCCTTGCGCCCGTCGCAACCCAAACTCGAGCAGCATCGCGTTTTGCCCCGCCACAAGTCGATGCCTCGCCGCGTTCGTCGCCAACAAACTGGCGTAGTTGACGAGACACAGCAGCGTCGTCTCGAGCAACTGCACCGTCGCGAGCGGTCCCTCGAGACGCAACAGCGGCACCCTCGGGAACACCACCGACCCTTCCTTTTGCGCGTACACCCTCACCTCGCTCGCGTCGAGTCCGAGGAGAAACTCGAAGAACTCATCCTCCATGTTCTCCCCCACGGGCGTCGATTTCAAGTACTCCACGTCCCGCTCCGTAAACTCAAAGTTGCTCACGAATCGCAGCGCCTCCTCCAACCCCGCGAACACGGTGAACTCGCCCTGGAACGGGTTCGCTCGAAAGAACAGCTCGAACACCGCGCGTCGGTCGTGCGTGCCGTTCCTCCAGTACGCGTACGCCATCGTGAGCTGGTACGTATCCGTGAGCAGCGCCGTCACGAGGGCATTGTGACACCGACCCAAACGACGCGCCCCGGCGTCGAGCATGGCGCTTCTCGCGCCCGCGCGCGCGCGACGCGACCCGCGACGATTATTTCGCTCGTTCGAGCGCGCGGTCTCGCGGTCTCGCGACGTCGGCGTCGAGATGTGCGACGCGCGCGCCCGCCGCGTCGACACAATCGCGCGCTCGACGTCGACATGGGCCTCGACGCGCGCGACGCGGACGCGAGCGAGGCCCCGCACACGGGGACGACCATCGTCGCGTGCGAATACGCCGGCGGCGTGGTCCTCGGCGCGGACTCTCGCGTCAGCACGGGTGCGAACGCGCGCGAGCGGTTCGAACGACGACCGCGGCGTTTGACTCGACGACGACGCGATCGAGCGCGAAGACTGACGACGACGCGACGACGCCGTCGATCGCGACGCGCGCGCAGGGATATACGTCTCGAACCGGGCGTCGGATAAGATGTGCGCGCTGAACGATCGCACGATCATGTGTCGATCCGGCTCCGCGGCGGACACCGAGGCGCTCGCGGGGTACGTGCGAAACATCGTGAGTCAGCACGAGATGGAGCTGGACGAAATCGCGGACGTGAAAACGGTGGCGACGATCGCGAATCAAATAGGGTATCAGAACAAGGGCGCGAATCGAGGCCGAGGGCTGAGCGCGTACACCATCGTGGGCGGTTGGGACAAGCGCCGCGGGTCGCAGGTGTACGCGTGCACGGCGGGCGGGAACATGATCAAGGAGCGATGGACCACCGACGGCAGCGGGTCGACGTATATTTGGGGTTTTTTAGACAGCGGGTGGCGCGAAGGGATGACCCGGGAGGAGTGCGAGGCGTTCGTCGCCAAGGCTATCGCCCTCGCGATGTCCGTCGACGGTTCCTCGGGCGGTTGCATTCGCCTCAACGCCGTCGACGCGTCGGGCATTCACAGGACGTTCATTCAGGGCAGCGACGTCCCACCGGTGTTGGGCGAGCTCTCGCAGCGTCGCGGTCGTCCCGAGATCGCGCGTCACGGTCATCAAGGCGCGTCCGGCGGTATGATGTTGTAACGCTTCGCTTTAGCGATCACCCGCGACTCTACATTTCAATTTTCTCGGCGCGTCGTTTTTCGTCGGCGCGGGACGCGCGCGCGCGACGGGCGCGACGCACACCCGCGCGCGTCGCGAATCGCGAATCGCGAATCGACGACGCGCGCGAACGAACGCGCGACGCACCGCGCGCGCGACGCACCGCCGACGCGCGCGCCGACGACGCGACGGCGCGCGCGCGAACGAATCGCGTCGCCGCCGCCAGCGCGCGCGAAGAGCCATGGGAGACGAAGAGAAGACGCTGAAAAAGGCGAAGACGACGGCGGACGACGACGACGATGGGATCAATAAGCACACCGGGAACGCGCTGTCGCGGCGGTACTACGACATCCTGGAGAAACGGAAGACCCTGCCGGTGTGGTTGCAGAAGAGGGAGTTCATCGAAAAGCTGAGTCAAAGCCAGACGATGATTTTGGTCGGGGAGACGGGGAGCGGGAAGACGACGCAGGTGCCGCAATTCGTCGTCGACGCTGGATATACCGCGGATGGGAAGATGTGCGTGTGCACGCAGCCGAGACGAGTGGCGGCGATGAGCGTGGCGAAGCGGGTGGCGGATGAGATGGACGTGAACATCGGCGAGGAGGTGGGCTATTCGATTCGTTTCGAAGAAACCACGGGGCCGAAGACGATGTTAAAGTACGCGACGGATGGCATGTTGCTTCGTGAGGCGATGACGGATCCGTTGTTGTCGCGATATTCCGTCGTCGTCATCGATGAGGCGCACGAACGGACGTTGGCGACGGATATTTTGTTTGGTTTATTGAAGGAAATTTTAGTCAAGCGCAAAGACTTGAAGTGCGTGGTGATGTCTGCGACGCTCGAGGCGGAGAAGTTTCAGGGGTACTTCTTGGACGCACCGTTGATGAAGGTTCCGGGTCGTATGCACCCGGTGGAGATCTTCTACACGCAAGAACCGGAGCGCGATTACTTAGAATCAGCGATTCGTACGGTGACGCAAATTCACCAATGCGAGCCGCCGGGGGACATTTTGTTGTTCTTGACGGGCGAGGAAGAAATCGAGGACGCGTGCGGGAAGATTCGTCGTGAGATTCAAAACTTAGGCGATGAGGTGGGCGTGGTGAACGTCGTACCGCTCTACGCCACGCTTCCGCCGGCAATGCAGCAGAAAATCTTCGACAAGGCGCCAGAGGGAAAACCGGGCAAACCCGCCGGGCGCAAAATCGTAGTCTCCACAAACATAGCCGAAACGTCTTTGACGATCGATGGGATCGTGTACGTGATCGATCCTGGCTTCTCAAAGCAAAAAGTGTTCAATCCGAGGATTCGAGTCGAGTCTCTCCTCGTGTCGCCCATTTCGAGAGCCTCGGCGCAACAACGCGCCGGTCGCGCCGGTCGTACGCAGCCTGGTAAATGCTTCCGCTTGTACACCGAACAGTCGTTCAAGAAGGATTTGCAGGAGCAAACCTACCCGGAGATTTTGCGATCGAACCTCGGAAGCGTGGTGTTGCAGCTGAAGAAACTTGGGATAGATGATTTAGTGCACTTCGACTTTATGGATCCGCCGGCGCCCGAGACGCTCATGCGGGCGCTGGAGCTACTGAACTACCTCGGCGCCCTAGACGACGACGGTAACTTGACCACGGTCGGTCAAGTGATGGCGGAGTACCCGTTGGATCCACAGTTGGCGAAAATGCTCGTCACGTCGTGCGAGTTCAAGTGCTCGAACGAGGTGCTCTCCATCGTCGCCATGCTCTCCGTGCCCATGTGTTTCATTCGCCCGAGGGATCAAGCCGAGCAAGCGGACGCGGCGAAGGCTCAATTCGCTCACGTCGACGGCGATCACTTGACCTTGCTCAACGTTTATCACGCGTACAAGCAGGCCAAAGATGATCCGGATTGGTGCTGGAACAATTACATCAGCCATCGCGCGATGAAGAGCGCAGACAACGTGCGCACGCAACTCGTGCGCATTTGCCAACGCTTCAACCTTCCGCTCGTGAGCACGGATTTCGCGTCGAGGGATTACTACCCGAACATTCGCAAGGCCATTTTGAGCGGATACTTCATGCAAGTCGCCCATCTCGAGCGCGGTGGACGGTATTTGACCGTCAAGGACAACCAAGAAGTCATGCTTCACCCGTCCACGTGCCTCGATCGCAAGCCCGAGTGGGTCGTCTACAACGAGTTCGTGTTGACGTCAAAGAATTACATTCGCACCGTCACGGACGTTCGTGGCGAGTGGCTCATCGACTTAGCGCCGCACTATTACGACCTCTCAAACTTCCCGATGTGTTCCGCCAAGGAGGTTTTGAAGAGGTATTATCATCAGCGCGAACGCGAATCGAAAAAGTAGTCTTTGTGAATAGCAACCGAACCAACCTCACTGCGCGGATGTACGCTCGCGATCCCGGCACCGATCCCCCGGCGCAAACCGCGTTTCGCGCGGCGGAGAAAAAGTACCAGCTGAAACTCGTCGAGCAGTTCCGAACGAGCGCGAACGGACGACGCAGGGGCGGTCGATTCGTCGCCGAGCCGGTGGACCTGCGCGACGCGCTCGACCTGTCGAAGGACGCGGCGAACGCGCACGGCGCGACGCTCGCGCGCGAGGAAGGCGCGGTGAAAGTCTACGCCCTGGACGAGCATCCGGGGTTTTATTACGTCTCGAACGCGCTGTCGAGCGATGAACAGCGGACGTGGGTGCGAGCGGCGGCGACGGAGCTGTGCGAGCCGCCGGCGCGAACAAACTTTGGAAAAGAGCTCGGAGACTTGCCTCCTGGGTTGTGGGACGCCGCGCGGGAGGATTTGATGTTAATCGATGGTGAGCGATGGGCCAGGCCAGCGCGTGAGGTGAAGCGAGGCGACGCTGACGAGCGACTCCTCGCCAGGCGGTTGCTATCAAAGCTGCGTTGGGCGACGGTGGGCGCGCCCTTCAACTGGACGTCGCGGATATACGAACCGGACGTGCCGAGACGGGCGATAAGCGAAGAGCTCGTGAGTTTGACGCGGCGAATCGCGAGCGTGGCGCCGGAAAACTGGGAATTTGAGGCGCAGGCGGGATTGGTGAATTATTATCAACCGGGCGACACGTTGAATGGGCACGTGGACGACGCCGAGTCCAATTTGGACCGCCCGATAGTGAGTATTTCTCTCGGGTGTCCCGCAATTTTCCTTCTCGGATACGAAGACCGAAACCGCGCACCGACGGCCCTGGTGCTGCGAACGGGTGACGCCGTGATCCTCGGCGGAGAGTCGCGAAACTGTTACCACGGCGTGCCGAGGGTCTTCGAATCAAACGAGCGTGGATTCGAGCTTCCTGACGCGCTCGGCGCCGATGCCTGGGATGAAGAGTTCGCGGAATACATCTCCCACACGCGCATTAACATTAGCATTAGGACGATAGATTAGGAATTAGGAGGATAGGCGTCTGAGATAGCGAAGAACTATTTACGCATCGTGACAACTCATCTTCTACTTTTCTCTCACTCTTCTTCTTCGTCATCCTTCTTGATCTTCTTCTTCTTCTTCTTTTCGTTTTCTTCTTCTTCCTCATCTTCCGGTTTTTCCTACGACGCGACGCGAAAGCGAGGAGTCAGTCGAGCGTTCGCGCGAGCTCGAGTCGCGAACGCGCGTCGACGCGCGCGTCGGTCGAAACCAAAACTTACCCCCGGTTCACCAGGATTCTCCTTGCGCTCCTTCTCCTCTTCCTCCTCATCTGCGCGTAAAAAATTAGTCAACACGGTGACCACACGAGACGTCGTCGTCGCGTACCTGGCATCTCCGGGTCGCCCGGCATCGGTCGCGGCATCGGCGTCTTCGGCTCCTTCAGGTCTGGAAATATGTCCGGTCGTCTCGACGGCACCGCGCGCTGGTACTCCTCCGGGAAATCCAAAACCGACCCCTCCTCTTCCTCCGTCTGCGGCTCCGGCGCGTTGCGAAACGCGCCCGCGCCCGTCCTCGCGTCGCGCGTCGCCGAAAACCTCGAGACGACCGGATATTTCCGCGTCGACGCGCGCGCCGGCGCCGCGCGCGCGCGCGCGCGCGCGCCCGTCGTCGTCGAGCGTCCCAGCGTCGTCGTCGTCGCCGCCGCCCGCATCGCGCGTCGTCGTCGTCGTCGTCTGTCGCGCGCGTCGTCCGTCGCGCGCGACGGTCGGTCCCCGCGCGTCGTCGCGCGCGCGCCGCGACCCTCGCCGCGAGGTTCGCGCGCGCGCCTCGACCCTCGCGCCGAGGGTCGACCGTCGCGCGGTCGATCGATCGCCACTCCGCGCCGCGAAGCTTCGAGAAGCGATGGCGCGCGCGGGCGAGGGCGACGCGCGATGGATCGTCGAGGATCGCGCGGACGGCACCAACGTCCACGGGTGGCACTGGCAGGAGAAGGACGCCCTGCCCTGGGCGCGCGCGCGATTGGACGCGCTGTGCGCGCGACACGCGATCGACGGCGACGGCGACGGCGACGGCGATGGCGATGGCGTCGTGACGCGCGTCGCGGTGACGGGCGTGACGAAGTGCGAGGGCGAGGCGTACGTGAACAAAAGAAAAGGAAAAATTATACCCGGGTACGAGCTGGAGCTGGAGATGTCGTACGTCGCGGAGCTGAGGGACGGGAAGACGCGCGACGGGAAGATTCGGCTGCCGTACGTGGCGGACGAAAACGCGGACGAGGACCCGGAGTGCGTCGTGGTGCCGGCGAACGATACGAACGAGGACGCGCGAGTGAAGGCGCTGATTTTGAAATCGATCGTGCCGAAGGTTTTAGAGGGCGTGAGGACGTGGGTGAAGGAGATGGCGGCGGGCGGGCCGGGAGGCGACGCGCCGGCGAGCGCCGAGGCGGCGGCCGAGGCGGCCGAGGCGGCCGAGGCGGCCAAGGCGGCCAAGGCGAAATCGAGCGCGTCGGTGCCTAGGAGCGATAAAACCGCGCCGTTATCGCAAACGAACCACACCATCCGGCTGACGGAGAATTTTTACTGTCGCCCGAGAGATATTTGCGACGCCTTGCTCGACGGAAATCGCGTGCAACATTTCACGCAAAGTCGAGCGTCCGGATTGAACGGTTCGACGGGTAAATTCGAAATGTTCGACGGAAACGTTCAAGGCGAAACGACGGAGTACGTTCCGGGCGAAAAAATAGTTCAAAACTGGCGATTCTCGTCGTGGCCCGACGACCACTTCTCCGTCGTCACCGTCACGTTTCGCGAGCCCGAGCCCGGCAACTGCTTCGTCGACCTCGTGCAAACCAACGTCCCGGAGTGCGACAAGTTCGGCAACGAGACGGTGATGGACACCACCGAAAACGGGTGGAAGAATTTAATCTTCGGTCGCATTCGACAAGTGTTCGGATACGGCGCCTAGGCCCGCGTCGGTTGTTAACCACCTCTCGAAGAAACCGTAACTTTGCGCCGTCGCGCCCGCGCGCCCGCGCGCGCCCGATTTTCGTCGAGCAGTCGGTACCGTAATTGTCCTCTGTGTCTTGCGCAGTTTCATTTTTTCGTAGCGGCGCCGCTCGCGACACAATCCGACGATGTCGTCGTCGTTCGAGGATGTCGCGTTCGGCGCCGCCGGCGCGCGGGCCCGCGTCCTCGCCGCGCCGTCGTCCGCGTCGACGCGCGCGGCGGTGATCGTCCTGCAGGAGTGGTGGGGCGTCAACGACGTCGTCCTCGCGCACGCTCGACGATTGCGCGACGAACTGGGCGTGACGGTGCTCGTCCCTGACTTGTACCGCGGCGAGCTCGGCGTCGACGTCGAGGAAGCGCATCACCTGATGACGAACATGGATTGGAAAGTGGCGACCGAAGAGATCCGCGAGGCGGCCGCGTGGCTGCGGGCGGAGCGAAAGGCGGAAAGAGTGGGCGTCGTGGGATTCTGCATGGGCGGCGCGCTGACGCTCATCGCCGCGGCAAAGGCGAGCGTGGATTGCGCGGTGCCGTTTTACGGGATTCCGGGCGACGACGCGTGCGATGTGAGCGCGATCGAGGTTCCGGTGCAAGGACACTTCGGGGAGAAGGACAATTTGGTTGGATTTTCGGATCCCGGCAGCGCGAAGAAATTGCGAGAGAGACTTCGCCAGGGCGAGATACACTTTTACGAAAACGTCGGGCACGCCTTCATGAACACGACGCCTCAACCGTATCCGAACTTTGAGGAGCGAGAGAAAGTGCAAGGGTTTCCAAAGCTCGATGAGTCCGCGGTCGAGCTCGCGTGGTCGCGCGTAGACGCGTTTTTGCGCAAACATCTCCAATTGTAACGACCGGAAAGGAACGCGCGTCAGAAAGTTGTTTCTCAGCTTGACTCTAATTGAGCTTACCGCAGCTATAACGCTAATATTATCTATGCTGTACGAACACGGTCCACGTGTACGGAGGAATCGTGGGAACGCCTTCGATGAAGACGCTCCTCATCGCGACGGCGTCCGCGGTGACGCCGCCGACGAGCGGATGTAATTCGAGATCGACGCCAGCGAAATCAACTTTAAGCCCAGCCTCGTGATGTGAAATTTCGTTCGGAGTGGCGTTGAACGCGAGCACGACGCGCTTGTAGTTCGCGTCGAGCGATGGTAACCCAGGCGTGGACGCGTCGCCGTCGTTGATACTAGCGATGATGAGCCCAGGCGTTTGCGCCGGTCCGCGGTTATAAAACTTCATGCGACGCTGAATGTCTCGCGTGGTTTGAAGACGCAACAGTGGCGTCGATTGACGGATGCTCAGAAGTTCGCAAAAGTTTCTCGTCGCCTCTTCGATGAACTCTTTCGAGGGGCGCATCGACGTATCGGCGAGCATGGGCGTGATGAAGTCGTATCTATCGCCGTTCTTTTGCTCCCCGGGCAACCCGACGCCGAAGTTGTGCGTGTCCCCAGAGTAGTCCAGCCTATTGAACCAGTCACCGCTGGAGTACGAGTCTCGGTCTAAAGATTTACTCCGTAAGATTTCGTCGCCCGCGTGGAAGAATGGCACGCCTTGCGACAACGCCACAATCGCCGTCGCTAAATGATTGATTCGGCACCTTTGTTCCAGAGACACAGACGCCGCCGCTCTTAACATGATGCAATCGAATAGGGTTTCGTTATCGTGCGCGCTGACGTAGTTCACCGTTTCTTCCGGTTCGCCCGCGTAGGCAACGTTTGAGTCTGGCCAAGCCGCCGAACTCGACGGAACCTCGACGCCGTGGCGATTGACAAAGACAAAATCACGGACGTTTCCAGCGAGCGCGGCGATTATCTTCTCGCCGTCCTCCATCATTCTATAGCGTTGGGAGTCTTGGTCTCCTTGATCGACGGCGCCGTTGGGGGTGTAGTACAAGCCCGTGAGGAAACCTTGCATGCGAGGATCGCCAAAGGGACTGCCTCCGATGCAACCCTCGCGGACGCGGTCGTTAAAGCTTCCGATACCAGTGTGAGCCAAATTTAGCTGCGATGCATTCTTGCCGACGCGACCTTTTTCCACCTCGGCGTAATCCCATCCTTCTCCGTACAGGTACAGTGATTTACCATCGACACCATCCTTCTCGAGCGTCAACGATTGGAGCGCGTCCTTCGCTCGAAGCATCGTGGACAGCATCAAGTGCCCCATTAAATCAAATCGGAATCCATCAACCTTATAATCTTTCGCCCAGTGCACGAGATCGTCCACAATGAGACGATCCATCATGTAATGCTCGCTGGCCGTGTTGTTGCAACACGTGCTCGCCTCGATGAATCCGTCAAAGTTGCGTCGATGGTAGTACCCCGGGACAATTTTATCCAAGACGCTGTTGACGTCACTCGGTCCGGACGACAAGGTGTGATTATACACCACATCACATATGACGCGTAATCCGTTCGAGGCGAGCGCATGCACCATCTGGCGGTACTCGAAAATGCGCCGGGGACCGTCTGGATTGGTGGCGTAACTGCCTTCGGGCACGCCGTAGTGCACGGGGTCGTATCCCCAGTTGAAGCAATCAGACCATGCAATTTTACTGATTTCTTCTTGTTGCTTTCGAGAATTCGGTGGTAATTTGGCCAACTCTTTGAAGTCTACCGACAGCTGATTTTCTGGGAGCTCGGGCACGGAACCAAAGTCGTAAGACGGCAACAGGTGCACGTGCGTGAGACCGGCGTCGGCGAGCTTTTTGAGATGGGACACGCACACGCTCGATTCTTCGCAGAACGCTAAATACTTGCCTCGCGCAGAAGCGCTCACGGTTTCATCCAACGCGCTGAAATCTCGCACGTGTAGCTCGTAGATTGAACAATCCACGGGATGCGTGAACTTTGGCTTCTCAAACGTCTCCCATCCCTTGGGTTTGAGGTCGTCTCGCGAAATGTCGCACACGTGCGCTCGGCGACCGTCGGCGGCGAGGCTCCGAGCGTACGGATCCGACGCGACGTTTGTCGACACTTTCCCAGTCGTCGGGTTGAATACGGTGACTTCGAAATTGTAATATTTATCCTTGAAATCGTCACCGGTCGCACTCCACACCCCCGAAGTCTCGTCCCGCGTCATCGCGACGACGCGTCTTGTCTCCTCTCCTCTGGGTTCGTCGAACAACGCCAACGCGACGTTCAAGGCCGTGGGCGCCCACACGCGTAGCGTGACTTTGTCGTTCACTCCAAATTCCGCTCCGAGAGGTCCATCGTAAGCGAATAAATCATCGATCGCGCCTTGCAACTGCACGCCCGTGGCATCCGTCGGCTTACCCGCGGCGTCCACCGCGGCTACGGCGATTTGGCGCTTCAACGCGTCTCGCACGTTGACGCTCGAAGGAACTTCGAGCGCGCGATAGCCCGCAGCTTTGATGTGTGGAAACTTTGCGCACACGCTCGAAGGTAACTCACCCGAACGAACCACGGTGACGACGTCGTCGCCGCCGACGACGCCTTCGCCCGTGACTTTCAAATCCGCCGTGGACGAGCTCACGAGCGTGAACGAGTCCCCATCGTTCGCGAAATCCCCCGGCACCGCGATCACGCGCTCGGCGACCCAGATCGCGCGATACTTTTCTATGTCTCCTTTCGGCAACGACGTCAAATCGGGCTCCGTCTCGAACGCGCTCGAATATCCGCTCACCAAAAACACCTCTGGCGCCGCCGTCGCGTCGAAATCCTCTACTCGACAGTCTTGCGCCTCGCCCTTATGAATCAGCACGCTCACCGATCCATCACCGCGAGAGATATCCGAGAGCTCGACGTCAAAGGTCACCCATTCCGACGCGTCATCCGTCGTCGCCGCGAGCGGCGCGTCCCACGGCGTCGGCGACGCCGCGCCGCGTCCCCAAACGTGTGCGCCCCATCCCGCGTACGCGCCATCTTTGCGGTGATATCGCACGCGAAGCACGCGCGCGGTGTCTTCTTCGACCGTCGGCTTCTCCGCGGGCGCGGCGGCGACGCGAACGGGACGAGAAGGACGGTGTTGGACGTCAAGATGGTGATGTTGGCGCTGATGTTGGCGACGTCTCGTGGACGACGGTGACGACGAAAAGCGAGACCATCGGTGCGCGGACGTCGTGGACGCTCGGAGCGCGACGTTCGACCGCATGAGACGGGTCGTCGCGCGCGACGCGGCGCGCTGTGGCGAGGTCTGGGTGGAGATACGCGGGACAACTGTGAGCTGAACAGCTTTCAGCTCGCAGTTGTCGTTTCGGTTTTGAGTCGTGCGAGGGAAGGTTGATGTAATTCATGTAAAGAAGATTTCATTGAAACGAGTGGCTCGACAAGGAAGCGCGTAGCGTACTGATTTAGTACACGTAGCCCTTCTCATACATCGAAGAACCTTCCGTCTGCGACTTCGTCACGTCGAAGACGCCGCGTTGCGCTTCAGAGTTCTCGCGAGCGCGGCGGAGAAGGATTTCTTGCGCTTCCGCGGCTCGAGAATCATCGCCCGCCCACGTTTTAATAACCTGGCGCGTTATAAGTGTTCGTCAGTCGTCCGTACGCGTTATTCTCGCGATTCTCAGACGCTTCTCAGACGCGTGACGAGGCGCTCACAAAAAAAAATACGTACCGAGTTTTGAAGAGCCCGCGCGTACGAGAAAGACACGTGCCACGGGTTCGGTTGCTGGTTCATGGCGTTCAAGTACATGGTGGAGTCCAACTCGGACAAGCCACCGGACAAGAACATGATACCCGCGGTTTCCGGCGGGACTCGGGAGTTGAGCATCTTCAAGGTGTACGCGGCGACTTCCTTGGCGTTGGACTTCTTCGTGCAGTCGGCGCCCGGGGCAACCATGGACGGCTTCAAGAGCATGCGGTCGAACTTGACGTTGTTGTCGGCCAAGTACTTGAAGGTCTCCGCCCAAACCATGGAGGCGACTTCGAAGTTGCGGTCGATATCGTGGTCACCGTCGAGGAGGATCTCCGGTTCGACGATCGGGACGAGACCGGCGTTTTGGCAGATGGCCGCGTAGCGGGCGAGGCCGTAAGCGCAGTCCGTCACGGCGATCTTGGACGGACCGGCCGGGATGGAGACGACGGAGCGCCACTTGCAGAAGCGCGCGCCTTGCTTGTAGTACTCAGCCGCGCGTTCGGCGAGGCCGTCGAGACCTTGGCACCAAGACTCGCCGTTGGAGTTGGCGAGCGGCCGGAGGCCCTTGTCAACCTTGATACCCGGGTACATGCCTTCCTTGCGGAGCGCGTCGACGAACGAGGTGCCATCCTTGCAAGATTGGTACAAGGTTTCTTCGAAGAGAATCGCACCGCCGACGTACTCGCCCATACCCTTGGTGGTGATGAGCAACTCGCGGTAGCGGCGGCGGTTTTCTTCGGTGTTTTCGACCCCGACGCCTTCGAGTCGGGTACCGCACGTGGCGTTGGACTCGTCCATGGCGAGGATACCCTTACCCGGCTTGGTCATGTTGGTCTGCGCGCGTCGCGAATCGCGTCTCCATCCTCGTCAGTCACCGCGTTCGATCGATTCCATCGCGACGCGAGTCGTTTCGATCGATGGATTGATGGATTATCACCCTCGCCCGAACAACCCTATCCGATCGCGCCATCGCGCCGTCGCCCCCCCCCGACGCGCGCGCCCCCCCCGACCGCCGCGCCCGCGCGCGTTCGACGCGAAAATATTTTCCATCCCAACTCCCGCGCGCATCGCCGGATTCCCGCGCGCGTCGCGCGCGCATCACCGCGTCATCGCGTCGTCCCGCGTCGCGTCGCGTCGCGTCGTCGGCGCACCGCGGTCTCGAGCAATTCATCGTCGTATTGCCCCGCGCGCGTCACGCACGCGGCGCGCTTGGCGACGGTCGTCTTGGCGGTCGCCTTCGCGACGACCTTGACGCCGGTGAACGTGGAAGCGGAGGCGAGCATCGTGTCGATAGTCGTCGGATGCGAAGAGTGCGGCGTCGCGCGCGCGCGCGCGTCGAGTCGCGCGCGGCGACCGACCGCCCGATCCCGCGCCGCGCGGTTTTATCGTCGTGCATGATTACGCGCATGACGCATTGATTTTAATGCCGTTCGTTACACATAGAATACGCGCGATCGCGCGCGGATTTCGACGATCGCCGCGTCGCGAGGGGGCCTTCGGTTCGGATAACGCGCGCGATCGAGATCGACCCGCGCGATCGAGGTTCGCGCGCCGCGATCGACCCATCGCGCGAGTTTCGCGCGCGATCGACGACGATCGATCGATCGATCGTCGATCGCGCGCGCGATGACGTCGCGACGGCGACGCGATGACGCCGACGGGCGCGGCATCGCGCGACGCGCGCGCGCGAGTGGTGACGGGTTCTCCGCGATGGGACGACGGCACGACGTCGTGCGCGATGTCATCGCGCGCGGTGCGAAAGCGCTCGGCGCGAGCACGTCGGCGACGGTGAAGACGGGCGTCGATCGCGCGACGACGCGAAGCACAGGGGGCGTCATGCCGACGTCGCGGCGAATGAAGACGAGCGATGCGAAGCGGTCGGTGCACGCGCGACGAGGCGTGCGAGGCGACGCGAAGCCGGTGAATGGTGCGCTGCGCGCGCCGGGACGGGAGACGGCGCGGGCGAAGGCGTCGCCGGCGGCGGCGACGACGGTCAAATCGATCGATTACGGGCTCGCGGGGACGGTGGAGACGGGGGTGTACCCGGTGAAGCCGTTGACGAACAAGGTGTACGAGAACGCGGACGGCATGCGGGTGAACGATGGGAGATATACCAAGTTTCAGAACGACATCAAGAGCATCATTCCCGAGGAGCGCATTTACACCGATCCGGTGAAGACGTTCGCGTACGGGACGGACGCCTCGTTTTATCGTCTCCTGCCGCAGGCGGTGGTGAAGATCCACAACGAGACCGAGGTGAAGAAGATTTTGCCCGTCGCGGCAGAAAATGAAACGCCGGTGACTTTCCGAGCCGCCGGGACCTCGCTCTCGGGTCAAGCGGTGTCGGACTCCATCTTGCTCAAGCTGTCGCACACGGGGCAGAATTTCAGAAAGTACGAAATCAAGGGGGACGGGAGCGAAATTACCGTCGAACCGGGATTGATTTTGGGTGAAGTCAACCGATTACTTCAAGCACACAAAATCAAGGGTGGTCACGACGTTCAGTACAAGATGGGTCCCGATCCGTCGTCCATCGACTCGTGCATGATTGGCGGCGTCGTCGCGAACAACTCCTCGGGCATGTGCTGCGGCGTGTCTCAAAACACCTACCACACGCTCAAGGACATGCGCATCGTCTTCGTCGACGGTACCGTTCTCGACACGTCCGACCAAGCCAGCCGCGAATCTTTCATGCGCACGCACAAGCCGCTCGTCGAGGGTGTACAAGCGCTCGCGCGCCGCGTGCAAGCGGACGAGGAGCTCACCGCGCTCATCAAGAAGAAGTTTGCCATCAAGTGCACCACTGGTTACTCCATCAACGCCTTGGTGGATCACCCGGTGGACGATCCGATCGAAATCATCAAGCGTTTGATGATTGGCAGCGAAGGTACGCTCGGTTTCGTGAGCCAGGCGACGTACAAGACCGTCGTCGACCACCCGCACAAGGCGAGCGCGTTCATCGTGTTCCAAGACGTCGAGGATGCGTGCAAGGCTGCGGCCGTGTTACGTCGGGAAACCGACGTCGATGCCGTCGAGTTGTTCGATCGTGCCTCGCTAACGCAGTGCGAAGGTCACGAAAAGATCATGAACTTGGTGCCGACGATTAAGGAGGCGCCCAAGTACGGCGCCGCGCTTCTCATCGAGTGCCGAGGTGCGACGGATGAAGAGCTTAACAAAGGTATCTCTGCCGTCGAGAAGTCCATCGACAACGCTGGTGTGCGATTCTTGCACCCGCGCTCGGAAAAGTACCCCTTCAGCAAGGAGGAAGACGTTTACAAGGTGTACTGGGACGTCCGCAAGGGTCTCATCCCGATGGTCGGTTCCAGCCGCGAAGCCGGTACGTCTGTGCTCATCGAAGACGTCGCGTGCGAAGTCGACAAGCTCGGTAACATGACGAAAGACTTGATCGCCATGTTTGAAAAGTTTGGATACGACGATGCGTCTTGCATGGGTCACGCCCTGGAGGGCAACTTGCACTTGGTTTTCTCTCAAGGTTTCCGAACCGACGAAGAAGTCAAGATGTACTCGGCGATGATGCAAGAGATGTGCGAAATCGTCGCCGTCAAGTACCAGGGCAGCCTCAAGGCTGAGCACGGTACCGGTCGTAACGTTGCGCCGTTCGTGGAGATGGAGTGGGGTACCAAGGCGTACGACATCATGTGGGAGTTGAAGGAGCTCTTCGACCCGAACTACGTGTTGAACCCGGGTGTCATCCTCAACAGAGATCCGCACGTGCACGAGAAGAACCTCAAGCCCAAGCCGGTCGCCGATCCCATCGTCGACATGTGCATGGAGTGTGGCTTCTGCGAATCCAACTGCCCGACTCGCGACGTCTCGCTCACGCCGCGACAGCGCATCACCGTGTACCGCGAAATCTCTCGCCTCCAAGCGATTGAACCGAACACTCGCACGAAGGAAGACCAGAGCCGATTGGACGAATTCCTTGACATCTTCGCGTACGCCGGTAACAGCACGTGCGCAGCTGATGGTATGTGTGAAGTGAAGTGCCCGGTTGGCATCAACACCGGCGAGCTCGTCAAGAGCATCCGCAACCGCGAGATGGAAACCGCGCGATCGGCCAAGTCCATGGCTGGCATGGTCGCGCGCAACTTTGGTGCCGCCACGTCTGTGGTGCCGCCGCTCTTGAACACGGTCTCCATGGCGCACGGTATCCTCGGTGAAGGTGTGTTGAAGGGCGTCTCGAAGATGTTGAACAAGGCTTCGGGCGCCATGATTCCGGTTTGGAACCCGTACATGCCCACTGGTGCTCCCAAGCTTCCGGCGCCGCTTCCGGCGCGTGCCGACGCGGCACCGTCCAAGGGTATTCCTCGCAAGGTGGTTTACTTGCCGTCGTGCGTGACTCGCATGATGGGTCCGGTGAAGGGCGAAGAAGCGAACGGCGGCGTTGCCGACGCGATGATGAGCATCTTGGATAAGGCCAAGTACGAAGTTGTTTACCCCGAAGGTCTCAACTCCCAATGCTGCGGGATGATCTTCAACTCTCGTGGTCTCAAGGACCAATCTTTAGCTAAGGGTTACGATCTCGAGCAAGCGCTCTTGAAGGCTTCCGAAGGGGGCAAGTACCCGATCATCGTCGACACGTCTCCGTGCTTGGCGCAGATCAAGGAGCAACTCGAAAGCCCTGAGCTTCGTTTCGCGCTTTACGAGCCGTCTGAGTTCATCGCCAACCACCTTGTCGATAAGCTCGAATGGAAGAAGGTGAAGAAGCACATCGCCGTGCACGTGCCGTGCTCGTCGAAGAAGATGGGCGTCGAGCAAACCTTTATGAAGTTGGCGAGCAAGTGCGCCGACGAGGTCTCCGGCTCCGGTATCCCGTGTTGCGGTATGGCTGGTGATCGCGGTATGCGATACCCCGAAATCACCGACTCTGCCTTGGGCTACATGAACCTCCCTAAGGGTTGTACCGATGGCTACTCCACTAGCCGCACGTGCGAAGTGAACCTCTCCAACCACGCGGACGGCGTCCCCTTCCGCGGGTTGGTGTACCTCGTCGATGAGGCGACTTCCCCGAAAAAGTAATCACTCACAATTTAATCACGCGTTTGCGGTATGCGATTTACGAGGTTACAGTTTACAGTACATTTAATTTGATATTAGGCGCTTCTACAGCTTTGCTTTCCCACCGCTCAATTTCATCAATACCCCCCCGAGTGCCTTGACGATGTGCGGCTCATTCAACATCTTCCATCCTCCCTTCGCCTCCTCTTCCGCGTATGCCGCCCACGATTCGCTGAAATGTGAACGAATCGTCCGCTTAGTCGTCGCCCGCGCGCTCGAAGGAAGCTTCAAGTAGCGTTCCATGGCGCTCGCCGCCGCCGACATGAGCGCGCCTTCGCCGACGACTTCGTCGATTAATCCAAGACTTTGCGCCTCTAAAGGTCGCACTAAAACCCCACGCTGCAGTAAGCTCTCTCCCTTCACACGATCGATACATCGATACAGAAACAACTCGGCCCAATACTTTGGCACCGCGATACCCAACGCGACTTCGTTCAGCCCGAGCGACCCGCTCGTCGTCTGCAACCGATAATCGCAACACAGCGCCACGACGCATCCTCCCGCCGGGCACGCGCCTCGAATCGCGCACACCGTCGCCAATCTAGTGCTCAACAGTCTAGACAAAAAAGTCGTCTGCGTGAGCCAGAATTCTCGGTATCGTTTCCACGTCGTCTTCGGCGCGTACAGCTCCGCGATGTCGTTCCCAGCCGTGAACACCGACCGTCGCAACCCGCTGGCGAAAATCACCCCGTGCACCTGTTCGACGCGAGCGCGCACCGTCAGTCTTCCCATCTTTGCCTCGCGCGCGCGTCGTGCGCACCGTAGCGTCGTTCTCGAGCGCTGTCAGCGCGTCCGCGAGCGCGCGCCAGAATTCCAACGTCATCGAGTTGACGGGCTCGCGTTCGAGCCACACGACGGCGTGCGCGGCGCCGGCGGCGCGATCTACGCGCACGCCCGTTTTAGTCATCTCAGCGCGGGACCGTGGACGTCGACCGATCGCGCGCGCGAGTGTGTCGCGACGCGAGCGCCTCGGCGGGCGGCGGCAACCGACGACGCGCCGCGCGAAGGAACGATGACAACTATGAATGCTACCTACAAGTACTACGAACGCATCGATCGATGACGCGAAATACGGTTTCTCTTCCACCATCGCTCGCGCGTCCATCGCCGTTTCCGACGGCGTCGACGCGCTACCATCTCCCGACGCGCAGCGTCCCGCCCGGCCGCCGCTCGTCCTCCTCCTCCGCGTACGCGTGCGCGCGCACGTGCTTCATCATCAGCCCCAGCACTTTTGAATCTAACTTTCCGCGTCGTTCTCGCGCGATCTCTTCCACGATCGCGTCTGAGAACGCGCTCGCGCGGTGTCGCTCGAGCGCTTCGGCGACGTCGCGCGGCTTCAGCAGCGCCTCCGTCCCCGGCGGTTCCCTTCGCTTCACCGCGCTCGCTGGCGACGGGGCGTAGCCGTAGTCCACCGCGGAGACATCGGTGGTGCGCACGACGAGCTTGGACATCATCTCGCGCAGCGCGGTGTCGTCGGCTCGCGCGTCGTCGACCGGGGACGCCTGGACGAAAGTGTCGGGCGGGACGTACGGCGCGATGGGCGTCGCACCGGGACGAGGGAGCGCGCGCGCGGGTTTCGACGCGTTCACGATGGACGCTGATTTCGATTTCGCGGCGCCCATGCGTGGCGAGACGACGACGCGAGGCGACGTGTGCGGGAGCAAAGGCGACGCTCTGACGACGGGCAAAGGTGCGCGCTACAAGGCGTCACGCGACGCGAAGGGTAATTCCGGCGTACTCCAACGCTTGACGCACCCACGGTGGGGCGGTGTCGTCGGGATACTGCTTCTCGATGAAATCTCGAACGAAATCGGCGAAACGTTGCTCGACGATGGCGTGGTGCATCGCGGCGCAGAGACGCATTTGATAGCGCAAGTTGTGAATCGTGAGCAACTGCGCCGCGCGAGGCTCCTTCGTCGCGATGGCGTGCATTTGCGCGCGCGTGTACGTTTTGCACGTCAAACAGTCGCACGTTTCGTCGATAGGCCGGTGGTCGTGTTCGAGAGCGGAGCTCTTCAGTCGAAGAACGCCCTCGGGCACGAGCGCCGTGCCGAATCGCGCCGTGCGCGACGGGTACACGCAGTCGTACATGTCCGCCCCGAGCGCGGTGCACAACACTAAATCCAACGGATAGCCCACGCCCATGACGTATCTTGGTTTGTGATCGGGCAACTTCGCCGTGCAGTGCGACACGACGCGCACGAAATCTTCCTTGGACTCGCCGCCAGCTAAACCGCCCACCGCCATGCCCGGCAACGCGTCGCCGCGCGCCAACAACCCTTCCAGCGATACATCTCTCAAATCTAAGTCTAACCCCCCCTGCACGATGCCGAACAAGCACTGTTCTTGCGGTCGCTTGTGCGCCGCGATGCATCTATCTATCCACCGCGTCGTTCTATGCGTTGCCTCCTCGAACCTCGCTCGGTCCGCCGTCACGCTCGACACCACGTCGTCCAACGCCATGATGATATCCGCCCCTATATCGTTCTGTATGTGAATACTTCGCTCGGGCGTGAGTAACATCTGTTTCCCATCGGTCGGGCTTTGAAACGTCACCCCTTCCTCGGTGATATCCGCTAAATCAAGCAGCGACACCATCTGGAACCCGCCGCTGTCGGTGAGCATCGCTCGACGCCAGTTCATGAACCCGTGCAGACCGCCGGCTTTGGCGAGCACGTCCGCCCCGGGGCGATTTCCCAAGTGATACGTGTTCCCGAGAATCACCTGGCACTCGATCGCCTCCAGCTGCGCGCTCGTCAAGCCTTTCACCGAGCCTTGCGTACCGACGGGCATGAACATCGGCGTGAAACATTCGTGATGCGGAAGCGTCAGCGACGTCGCGCGAGCGCGACCGTCCGTGGCGATGATTCGAAATTTTAGTGGCGATGGCGCCGGAGCGTCGCCGTCGTCGTCGACGACGACGGACATCGCGCGCGAGGTCGCGAGTGACGCGACGACGACGCGCGACGGCTCGAGCGGCGGCGGCTTTAGCGAGCCATTACTTTGGCTTCAAAAGGTATTACGTTCTAGTTGAGTTCCATTTCTCTAGGTTCGTCGTCGTCGTCGTCGTCGCATGGGGTACGCGTGTTCGCGACGCTGTCCATGGCGGCCATGTTGCACAGCGAGCCGGCGCGAGACATGGCTTGGCGCATCGGAACGTCGCGGCGCTTGTAGAACAAGACGTAAGCCGCGCTGTTGTTCAGCGCCGCACCGACGTCTACTGCGGTACAACGACTATCGTCGTACAAGTGCCACGTGCCCTCCTCGGCGTGTCTCGTGTACGCGGTGTAATGACCGCCGCCCATGCCGCCAAAGTGGTTCACCACCGCGTACAAGTCATAAATCGGCGCCGGCCCACTGGAAGCGTTCGGGAGTACGTAAGGCGTCATGTCAAGCGTGTTGAGTGGAAAATCAATCAACGTATCGATCTTGTCTCGCCACGTTCGACTGTAGCTGAAACGCTTGAGGTGCATGACGAGAATCGGCGGCATGCGCCACAAATCGAGCTTTTTCATCGCCTGGACGTGGTCCTTGCACTGCTTGCAATACCACATGTCATCCTTACCGAGCGGCTCTTCTTGAATGAAAGACTCGATGCAAGACGCTAGTGGTGTGCCTTGAGTCCCGCTGTTCTCAATCGCGTTCTCCTTCACGCTTGGGTGCTCCTCGATTTCACGCTCCAACAATTCTTCGTCAAAGAACTGGCTCAGAGCCTTCGAAGACCAGTCTATCGCAACGCAATGCATGGAGGAGGCGATGGTGTACTGCATTTCGTGCGAGTCCGACGTCGATGCGGTCGTTGAACCATACTCGTGGAACGATGCCGAGGCGCTCTTATTCGTGTACTTCATTTTGAAGAGTCGAGAGTCCTTTTCTGCGACGGCGCGTCGAGACGCACTTCCTTCTGTATCGCCGCTCGTGGTAGGCGAACACGATTTCTCCATCGAATTTGTGTGTGCAAACTTTGCGCTAAACTTTTCGACCTCCTTCTCTACGAATCTCGCGTGGTCGGGACCAGCCTTCGTGCCTTTTGGCACGCTCACTGGAACGATCCACGGAAAGCCAAATCGGACCATCGTCGTCGCCGCCACGGAGCTAACGTGCGAATACGGCGTCTTGTTTTGATTCAACTCTTTTCTGTGCACAAGAACGGTGTCGAGTGTTTCCACGTTGTCGTTGTCTTTTATCGCCGGTAAGCGGTGCGCGTGTATCACGTCGCGTTCTCTGATGTCTGTGAGTGAGTAGGACATGTTCGAAAGAGTCTTTTCCATTCGATGATTGTACACTTCGCAAAGTACCACACGTTCGTCCATCGTATCGATATCAGCGGCTTCGCATAGAGCACTAAGTAACATGGCAATCTCACCATTCTTAGGCAGTTTCAAACCGTACGTGATTGCAGAAAGTTCGTCGCCGTACGATACGAGTGTGACTTTAATCATGCGCTCACGAGCCGACGGGACCGGAATGGAAAGGTACATGAACGGATCGAACTTGACCGATTTGTTGCTGCATGACGGGCAAACCAACGTCGATCGATACTGACCCTGAAAAGTATCGACGATGCAAGAATTGTTGCGAGCCGTGTGTGCTTCCCAAGATTCGTTTGCAACGTCCTCGTCGCTTCTTCCCTCCGCGTCTCGCTCTGTGGCGTACGGTTTGTTCTTGACGCGATTTAAATCTTCGTGCAAGCCATCTAGTAAAAACGCCAACAGCTCTTGTGCATCTTGTTGCATATATCCACTGAACTGAGGCGCGAAACGAGCCAAGGAAGACTTGAACTTGCGCGGCGTGACCGTGAGCGCGCCGTCCCGCCAAAGTGCGCCTATCAAATTCGCGTACTCCTTCGCCAGCTCCCCGCCCATGCCGATGGGATTGTCCGTATTAATGTCCACTTCGTATTTATCGGACAGAAAGTAATCCGTCAAAAGCGAAGAGTGACTGAGACACTGCAATGCGCTATTCATAAAGCACGTATTCCCGAGATTGCTCAGTCCGGCTTTGCCCCTCGTTCCTACTTTTGCCTCCTCAGCGCAAGTCGTCACGTCGTTCTTTGGCGTCAAACTCACATCGCATCCAAAAGTCGTGTCTTCCATAACTTCATCTTCGCTCGTTCCCGGCAACGCTATGACCGAATCCTCGTCTTCGTTCCACGAACCGCCAGCGGATTTCGTCTCCACTAGAACCTCCTGTCCCGGCAACAGGTGAAATTCTTCCAACAACTTCCTCGGGTTGCTCGTCAGCACTTCGCCTCGATTACCGTACAAGTAATCTGCCACGCGCACATCAGCATCATCCACGTCCTTTAGCGCCGCAAACGCCTTCTTCACCACACGCACGAGCTCACTCGCCGCGCTCTCCCTTCGCACCTCCACCGCTCGCTCCTCGTCGCCGAATTTCGCCACCAACCCCAATCCATACACATCGACGTATATCCCACTCCCCCGTCGCACGCACGTCCTATAAATCGATCTCGACCCTTCCACGTGTCCGTACCACCCCTCAAGCTTCACCATCGCTCGCTCGCGCACGATTTCAAAGTCCACGCCCTCGGCGAGCGCCGGTTTCAGGATAGCCTCGTCGCGCGCGTCGTCGTCGTCATCCGCCCGAACCGCCGTCGTCGACGCCGTCGCGAGCAACAACTCGCGCGTATCGATCGCCCCGACCGCACTCTCGCCCTCTTCGCCTCCGTCCACGCGTTTCATCGACGTCGCGCCCGCGAACGACCGCGCGAAGGCTTCAAACCATTCCTTCGGGACGATCGCCACGCGTTCGCCCTCGGTGAGCGTCTCCGCGTCCGCGCGATCGCTCGCTATCGCGCGCGCTTCGTCGACGTCCACGTCTGGCGCGCGCGCGCGGTCGCGAGGCGCGAGCGCGGTGACCATGGTCGATCGCGCGCGCGCGAGTGACGAGACAGCAGAGCGCGACGGTTCGACGACGACGACGACGACGCGCGCGCGATGCGGCTGCTGGCGCACAACATGCTGGCGTGTAACGCCAAGGTGCGCGCGATGCGACGCGCGATGGCGCGAGCGCGACGCGGCGCGATGCGCGAGCGGCGACGAAAGTTGCGCCGGCGGCGGTGATGCGCGACGACGACGGCGGCAGCGACGACGACGACGACGACGCGCGCGATGCGAAACGCGAACGAGTCGGACGTGGTGATGCCGCGCGCGAGCGTGACGCGCGACTGACGAACGAGGTCGACTGGACCGGGCGCGCGCAGGGCGTGGTGAACGGGTTCCCGCTGAAGATTGTCCCGAAGGAAACGCGCGAGGTCGAAGTGGACTTTAACGCCGAATTCTTGACGCACATGCTGCCGAAGATGGAGTGGAGTGCGTTTGTGAATGCGGCGAAGGAGATCGGGCTTGAGGGACTACCGAGCGAGATTCCCGACGACGCGGCGAGCGACGAGGAGTTTTTGAGAACGTTTCATCACGCGCTTTTAGAGGTGCACGTGGAGGAAGGCACGTTGGTGTGCCCGGAGAGCGGGAGAAAGTTTCCCATTAATAAAGGGATTCCGAATATGCTGCTCAACGAGGATGAGGTGTAGAGGAAGCGCGCACAGATGCGGCTTTTGATGATGTATGACTAATTAAGTGAAGATTACTAAAACATTTCTATGCGTCTTCCGCGCCCATATCTCCTTTTCCTTTCGTCGCACGATCGGCTGCGAGTCGAGCTTGCTTGCGTTGCTCGTTTTGCGCCGCCGTGGCCGCGGCTACCGACCGTCGCACCGCCGCCAGTCGTCTCGAGTGCGTCTCCACGCTTTGCTTCTCCGTATACTTTGGCACCTCTTCACCACCGTACCCGGGAATGTGCATATCCCACTGCCGCTCGAGATGTAACAACACATCTTTCGGTTCCACCGCCTCGCTTCCTCGATGTCTCGCTAATCGCGCCGCGTGTTCGAGCACGTTGTCGACGAAGTCGTCCGTAATCTCCAACAGCATTTCCTCAACCTCCGGTTCGAAGCTCTCTCCCGGCGCGAACTCCTTCAGCAGCTCCTGAAGCTCATCCTTGGAGATCGCGTGACCACCATCATCGGTCTTCTTTTTCGCCGCCGCCGCGGACGCCGCCGCCGCCGCTTGCGCCGCCGCGAGTCTCGCCTGCGCCGCCGCGCGTTTCTCCATCTGCGCCGCCACGTCCTCGGCGGTTTGTTTCTTCGATCGCGCGCGCTCGACGCGCTCGGCGTCAGTCGTGTCGTCATCGCGCGCGGGGGGGGCTCTGCGAGTCTCGACGCGCTCGAACGCGCTTCGCGTCGTCGCCCTAGACGCCAACGCATCGCTCGATCGCATCGAAATCGAATCGAATCGATTCGAACGGCGCGCGGCCCGTCGCATCGTCGCGTCGCCCGACGCGCGACATCGTCGCGTCGCGTCGCGCCGCGTCGCGTCGTTCGCACCTGTCGCGCGCTCATCTCGTCTTCGTCTCGCGTCGTCGCGTCGAGCACTGCGGCACGCGCCACTCGCCACCGCGGCATGAAGCGCGCGCTCGCGGGCGCGCTGCGAGCCACCGCGCGCGCGTCGGTGGCGATCGTCGGCTTGCCCGCGCGCGCGGTGCGCGCGGTGTCGACGCGCGCGATGGGCGCGCGCGGCGTCGAACGCGACGCGTGGTTGATTTGTGGACTCGGGAACCCAGGCGCGAAATTCGCCGGCACGAGACACAACGTCGGTTTCGAGGTCGTGGACGCGCTCGCGCGACGCGCTGGGATCGAGCTGACGTCGACGAAGCACCGCGCGGTGCTCGGGGTGGGGAAGCTTGGACGCAGCGCGGTGGTTCTGGCGAAGCCGCAGACTTTTATGAACCTGAGCGGCAAGAGCGTGCGAGAGATGATGCGGGCGTTTAAGATTGATAAGTCGCGAATCGTGATCGTGTACGATGATTTAGAGACCAAGCTTGGAGAGTTGAGGATGAAGACGAGCGGGAGTCATGGTGGGCATAACGGTGTGCGAAGCGTCATCGACGACGCGACGCGCGGCGATAGATCTTTCGCGCGAGTTAAGATTGGGATTGGACGGCCTAAAGATGAAAATACGGCGGTGTACGAGTACGTGCTTTCGAGGTTCGATGAGGACGACGCGGTCAAGGTGAATGGCGCCGTGGAAGACGCCGTGGAGGCGTTGCAGGAGGTGTTGCTTGACAACAAGTTTGGTGACGCGATGACGAGATATAACACCAAGTACGCGCCGAAAAAGGTCAAGCCACCGAAGAAGCCGAAAACTCCAAAGCCGTCGCAAGAGCGCGTGAACGTCATCACCACAGTCGGTGCGGATGATGACGTGAAGGTGACGTTAGAAGTTAGTTTACCGCAGAAAAAGAAAACGCCGGTTCCTGCGCCGGCGGAACGATTATAATATTGAGCTGCTAGGACTAGTTATACTACCGTCGGGGTTCATCACTAAGTCTGAATGATGCCTTCGCATGACTACGGGATGAGACCGTGCGAACGATTTGAACGCGTTTTCGCCGTACGCTGAGATGAGTCGATTCGCGCCGCCGTGCGATCCCGTCGCTCTGACGGTAGAATCGTCCGACGGTCGCGGCCGATGCCAAACCAAACTGTCCAATATGGAGGACTCTATAAATTCGACTCGATAGTCTAGCTCCGGATTCCAAAAGTAAGGCACCGAGTATCGCGCCTGGCTGCCGTTCAGGTTTTGAACGCGATGCGGCGTGGCAAGAAAGTAGCCGCCGGTGATTAGTTGAATCATCTCCCCCAAGTTGACGACGAGCGTTCCGTCGATCGGCGGCGCATCAATCCATTCACCGCTATCGTGAAGCTGCACTTGCAAACCACCGACCGAGTCTTGGACGACAAAAGAAAGAATTCCAGTGTCGCTGTGTTCGCCGACGGATCCGTCGCTCGGCGGATACCGGCAAATTTTCATCTGCACGTTCGGTTCGTCGCCGAACATGGAATCGAAATAACCGCCGTCGAGGTCTAGTCCGATCGCCAAATAAGTCATGATTCTTCGACTCAACGTCGCCATTTTGTTTTGGAAATCTTCCACGGGTGCGCGAAGCGGCACCTGAGCCGGCCACTGATTTGGACCTTTTAATCGCTCGTAATATGGCCCTTCGGTGGCGCACGTTTCGGCGCACTCGACACCGAATTCAATCTGCTCTCTTCGATCTGGCTTTCCAGCGGTGTTTTCGGCGCCGTCGTACATGTATCCTCGAAACGCTCGACTTCGCGTGTAGTCTATCTCTTTCTTCTCAGCCAGTGGCAACGCGAAGAACGCCCTCGACGCGTCGAGAACGTTGTCGCACGCCTGCTCGACGCCGTGATTCGATAAATAAAAGAATCCAACGTCGTGACACGTTCGACACAGCTCCGCGGCGAACGCGCGGTGTGAGTTTTCGTCGGCGTCTTCTCGCGGCAGCGACAGCACCGGGAGCTGGCTGGCAACCGACGCCATCGACGCGCGCGCGCGCGAAGGGCGGCGACGCGAGAGATGACGCGACGGCGACGATGTCGAGGCGGCTCGCGCACCGCAACGCGATGACGCTGACATGCGCGACGACGAATGACGTTTAATCAAACGCTAACCGCTTTACTACAACACGAGCTTCACGCCGCGACGCGCCATGGCGTCCACGACCTCTCTCAATCGCCCCTCTAACCCATCTATCACCGCCACGTTCCCCCTTAAATTCAAAACCTTGAGATTCGGCGCCACATCCTTGGTCTCGTCCATCAAATCGTCGAACGGGACGTCCGCCGGCGTCAACGCGTTGTCGCTCGCGTCCAACACCTCCAGCGCCTGCATCGCCCACACCGCGCTCGGCAGCGCGCGCAGCCTGTTCCCAGAAACATCCAGCACCCTGAGCGCCTCCCCTCGCCTGTCGAGCGCGCGCGCGAGCCTGCACGCGCACGCGTCCCCCACCCACTGACACATGATGTCCACGCACTTCAAGTCGTCGCTTCGCGCGAGCAACAGCGCCTGCAGCGCCACGCCGCGCGGCATCGCGACGTCGAATCGCTTGCCGTTCGCCTCGAGCAGCGTGCGCGCGGTGACGTCGTCGCTCGGGCGCGTCGTCGTCGTCGTCGTCATCGACGCGAACTTTGACGACGACGAAACGTTCCCACCGCGCGCGCGCGCGGCGACGACGCGCGCGCGCGCGCGCGCGAGCGCGCGCATCGCGCTCGACCGCGTCATCGCCGTCGACTCGACGCCTCGACGCGTCGTCCGCGCGTCGCGCGTCGACGTCTCGCGCGCAGCGCGTCGGTGTCGGCATTGTCACGCGCGCTCTCGTCGCGTCGCGTCGTCTTCCGACATGCGCGCGCGCGCGCCCATCGCCGCGTCGACGCGATCGACGGCGGCGCGCGCGCCGTCGTCGTCGCGCGGCGCGGCGCGCGCTCGAGGCGTCGCGCGCGCCGCCGTCGTCGTCGTCGGGCGTGGATTCGGCGACGCCGCGACGCCGCGCGCGCGCTGCGTCCTTCGCGCGCGCGCGGACGGGGCGACGCCGGTGACGCTCGCGCCGTCGCGACGCGCGCGCGCGGACGCTCCGCGCGGCGCGGTGGTGGCGCGAGGGAAGAAGAAGCTTCGAGGATTTCTCAAGAAGGCTGGGGACGCGGCGGAGGCGGCGTTGGTGGAGACGTCGCGCCTGCGCGTCGAACGCACGCTGATCGATAATGAACTGCGGGAGATACGCGAAGAGCGAGGAGAAATAGTCTTGGATGCGGCGCAAGTGCAGATGGAGCTGCTGAAAGAGATTCGGTCGTTGACGAAGGAGGTGCGGGAGCTGAAGGAGGAGGTGCGAGCGGCGACGACGCGAGGAGGGACGCTCGACGCGGGCTCGAGCATGAACGCCGTGAAGGGAGAGAAGAGTGATGCGGATATGTTGGCCATGCTTGGCGTTGGTGGTGGTGGGTTAGGCGCGGTGGATGTGGAGGCGAGCGAACCGATTGTCGAGCCCGTGCTCGACGTGAGCGAGTGGAGAGGCGACGGCACGGATCGTTCGGGGGAGTGGCCGCTCGTCAAGAAAAATGACGACGACATCTATCTGATGACGACGATTCACTACAAATTAAACGAGGCGGGATTCTGGGCCGGGGAAGACGACGAGGAGGATATGTTCTTCGGCGAAACCACGAAGGTCGCGTTGTTGTATTTCCAAGCCAACGCTGGGATCCCCGAGACTGGGCTCGTGGATTCGGATACGTGGCGCGCATTGCTCGGTGAAGAAGCATTCAAGTGGGGACCTCCACCGGGTGCGATCGCATTCGATGAGAGCAAGATTCCAGAGGTCGTGGACAAGGTGCCCTCGGTAGAAGCGCCCGCAGCAGAAGCGGCCACTGCGAACCCGAAATATGTCATGGCGGAAGAGGACTACGCCCCGGATGATTACGATCCTTTTGGCCACGACGACGAGCGAGGTGCGCCTCAAGGCGCTTCATTCGAAACGAACGGTAAAATAGGTGCTCATAAGTGGCCCGTCCTTCGCGAAGACGACGGCGGTATGGAAGTTCACAAGATGCAAGTCATCCTCTCCGAACAAGGTTTCGATTCGGGCGAAGAGGACATGGAGTATTGGTACTTCGGTAGCACCACCTCCGCGGCTCTTCTGACTTTCCAAGCGAGTAATCGCTTACCAGAAACGGGAATCACCGATCTCAACACCTGGCGCGCCCTTCTCGGCGACGAACTTCTCGATATTTCTCCTGCAGACGCCCTGGAGCGCATCGGCCATGGCGGATTCGAACACGACTTGTCGAGAACGGACAAGGTTTTCTTGCTCGGCGAGCAGCGTTACGAAACTTGAGCGTAACTATTTCACACGCGTAGCGCGCGCAATTTATTTTTTCAATACTATAGCGATTCGATGTCTCGATGCTCCGCTCTTCGGCGTTGACAACCGACGCGCTCGACCTCACAGCCAGCCGCGTCGTTCGCGATGCGACTCCTCGTCGAGGGCGTCGGTGATCGCGTGGCCCTCGTCCCCACATCGAGCGGTGACGTCCGCATCGTCGTCGTGGACGAGGACGACGTCGCGGACGTCGACGCCGTCGAACGCGTCCCCGCGCGCGCGCTCCGCTTTGACCCAACCGTCGTCCCGAACGACGACGGCGCTGCGCACGACGCGCGAGCGCGGCGCGCGAGCGAACTGGATGACGCCCTGATTGCGTCCGCGTCGATGATGGCCCGCGTGAAGCTGAGCGCGCACTGCGCGGGCGCAGAGCCGAGCGAGGCGGAGGCGGCGGTGCTTCCGCGCGCGCCGACGCCGACGCCGTACGACGTGGACGCATACGACGCACACTCGACGCCGACGCCGTCAAAGGATTGGGTCGAGCGACAAGCGCGAGGGGAGACGTTGGCGACGACGGATTGGATCGAGGTCGAACTTCTCGCCGAAGGTGGGGCTGGAGATTCGAGTTCGTTGGCGCGTTCGCCCGCGCCGCAGAGCGATTTCGTGCGAGGTTCGTTTAGTCAAGTGCCGTTCACGCCGGGAGGAGAAGGATGGGACGCAGCCGCGCGAGAGAGCGCGGCAAAGCGTATGGAGCTGGCGAGTCGCGCGGGAAAGGCGTGGTTGGAAGAGTTTGAAGCGGGGACGTATCTCTCAGCGTCGACTCTACCAAACACGCTGCACGGGATGCGAGAAATGTTTGATTTAGACAGTGGCATGGAGCAAATGGAGCTCGAGCTTGAAAAGCTGACAGTGATGGACGATGAAGAGTTACCGATGTCGTACGACGATTTATTCATCGATGCGCTTCGCGGCGCTGTTCGACCGGAGGAATCATCGAGCGAGGAGGATGACACGGAGGACGAAACGGAGGACGAAACGGAAGAGGACGGCGAAGCGGTCGACGAAGTCACGCTCGAAGGCGAAGCCGAAGTCGAGGCATTACTGAACGGCACAAAATCCATTATTGCGGCTCGAAGGCGAAGTAAGTCGAGGAAGAAGAAAGGAGAGACATGGGCCGTCATGGAGAGATTTGACGACGTTCAGGAAGCGTATAGACGCGAGGTACCCGAACCGGCGCACGATTTCCCATTCGAACTCGATTTATTTCAGAAAGAAGCCATCGTCCACTTGGAAAAGTCCGAGAATGTGTTCGTTGCAGCGCACACTTCCGCGGGCAAGACCGTGGTTGCAGAATACGCCTTTGCGCTGGCTACGAAACACTGCACGCGCGCCATCTATACGTCTCCAATCAAGACGATTAGCAACCAAAAGTTTAGAGATTTTGGGAAGATGTTCGACGTCGGCCTGTTGACAGGTGACGTTTCCATCAAACCAGAAGCGGCTTGTCTCATCATGACGACGGAAATTTTGCGGAGTATGCTGTATCGAGGCGCGGATCTGATACGCGACGTCGAATGGGTTATCTTTGACGAGGTGCACTACGTAAATGACGCCGAGAGAGGTGTCGTGTGGGAAGAGGTCATCATCATGCTTCCCGCGCACGTTGGTTTGATTTTGTTGTCTGCCACGGTACCAAACGTTTTCGAGTTTGCTGATTGGGTTGGAAGAACGAAGAGAAAGAAAATCTTCGTCACGGGAACGAAGAAGCGACCTGTGCCGCTCGAACACTGCATCTACTTCGGAGGCGATAAGGAGAAGGACTTTTACAAGGTCGGAGAGCACGAAGCATTCTTGCCGACTGGGTATAAAGTCGCGTCAGATGCGCACAAAAAGAAGCTACTTGGTAACAAAACGACGACGGCAACACCAGCAAATGCGCAAGCTGCGAAACAAACCGCGCTCGCCGGACGGGGCGGCCGTGGTGGAGCCCAACAAGGGCGAGGAGGCCGAGTGGGCGGGCGCGGAGGAACCCAAAACGTCACCGGTGGACGAGGAAGCTCGTTTGGACCCAACGCTGGGCGCGATAAGAATATGTGGGTAGAGCTCATTCGCAATCTTGAACGTCGAGAACTACTACCCATGGTTGTATTTGCGTTTAGCAAGAAACGATGCGACACTCTCGTCGACAGCCTGACGTCGATGGATCTCACATCAAGCTCTGAGAAGCACGAAATCCACATATTTTGTGAACGCGCGCTGAGTAGATTATCCGTCACCGACCGCAAGTTACCGCAAGTCCTTCGCGTGCGCGAACTCCTTCGTCGAGGTCTCGGCGTGCATCACGCTGGTCTACTGCCAATCGTCAAGGAGATTGTCGAGATGTTGTTTTGTCGTGGTTTGCTTAAAGTTCTCTATTGCACGGAAACTTTTGCGATGGGTGTAAACGCTCCAGCTCGTTGTGTGTGCTTCCAAAGTCTGCGCAAACATGACGGGCAAGATTTCAGAGGTCTTCTAAGTGGTGAATATACGCAAATGGCTGGCCGCGCTGGACGTCGAGGCCTCGACACAGTCGGCACCGTCATCTTGGCAGCTTGGGAGAACTTTCCTCCAGAACTTGAGCTTCGTCAGTTGCTGTCGGGTCAAGCAACGAAATTGCAGTCACAGTTCCGATTGACGTACGGCATGATTCTCAACCTCATGCGAGTCGAGGACTTGCGCGTCGAGGATATGCTCGCGCGCTCGTTTGCCGAATTCCATGCACAGCGCAGCGTCATAGATCGACGAGGCGATCTCGCTATCGACACCGCTGCTCTTCGCAAAGTAGAGTCGCTCATGCAAACTGAAGCGCAGTTTTCACCGGATGAATGGCAGAAAGCCGTTCATTGGGACGACCATGCGAGAGAGATTGCACGAAGCGTGGAGCACGTGAGAGAAGCCATCATGACGAGTCGAGGGGCGCAAAACGCACTCAGCCCGGGAAGGGTCTTGCTCGTCGCTCCTGAAGGCGAGGGAGGTGAGAGTGTGGACGGACTACCAAGAGGTGGTGTCGCAAAACATTGCGTGCTCCTGCGCGTGGTGACTTCTGCGACGAATGGAAAGTCTTTCGTGGTTCTTGTTTCGTGTCCTGAAGGCCATGCCTCCAAAGGTGTCGCCGAAGCTGAAGACGCTGCCCGAGACAACGCACCCACGGCGATGAAGTCCATGAATAGTAAGGACAAAGATGACGACGATGATTTCTTCGGCATGTCCAAGAAGTCCGCCGGCGGAGGTAAGCGCGGTGGCACGACTTCAAATAAAATGCCCGACGGCCTTCCGTGGTTTCGACAAGCGGGCGGCATCGATTACATTGTCGCGAGCGTTCCTGAGACCGCGATACTCGCTATCACGACTAGTCGGTTGAGCGTAGAAGCGGACGCAATACTAGATGGTAGTGGTGACGTAGCGGCGACTTCTCGAGCGCTCCTATCGATGGAGAAATTGTCGAGTGAGACCTCGTTTGAAGCTCTCCACCCGCTCAAGGATTTGAAGATACAAGACATCGTCACCGTGGAAGCTTGTCAGCATCACGCCGACTTGGTGAAGAGCTTGCCCCCGAGACCAGTCGCATCGGCGCAGAAACTTCGTGAATGGTCGGCGTTGCTGCGAGCAAAACATGTTCTCACTTCTCGTGTCGCCGAGCTGGAGTTCGGATTGTCAGACGCAAACTTGCTCCAAATGCCCGATTTTGAAGCGCGCGTCGCTGTGCTCCAGCGCATGGGCTATCTCGACGAAAACAGGACGGTGACGTTGAAAGGTCGCGTGGCGTGTGAAATTGCCACTGGGGACGAGCTCGTCGGAACAGAAATTATATTTGCGGGCGTGCTCACGGATATACCTTCAGAGGAAGCCGTGGCGCTTCTCGCGGCGCTCGTCTTTCAAGAAAAGAATGCTTCCCCGCCCAACCTCGAAGGCTCGCTCAAAGCGGCGTGTGATCGCGCGAAAGAGCTAGCGTTTGCCGCCGGCGAGATACAGATGGCACATGGTCTACCGATTGCGCCTGATGAATTCGTAGAGACGACCATGCGCTTTGGTTTATCCGAAGTCGTCTACGAGTGGGCGCGCGGCACGCCGTTCGCGGACATCTGTCAGCTCACCGACGTGCAAGAGGGAAGCGTCGTTCGCACCATCGTTCGACTCGATGAAATGTGCCGCGACGTGAGGAACGCGGCGAGAATCATGGGCGATAGCACCTTGTTCGCGAAAATGGAAGAAGCGAGCGTGGCGATTAAACGCGACATTGTCTTCAGCGCGTCGCTCTACGTCACCGGCGCTCAGTAGTAACGCAGTAGTTTTAGTAAATTAGCACGGCAGTACGAGATGTAGCCATCATTCTTCTATTTTCTTCTATTTTCGTATTACAATTTGGCGAGTTCCTTCTCGAAAATTTGCGAGAGCTTCTCCGCGCACTCGCGAACGCCGCTGGGATCGCCCACCGCGTTGTACACGTACGCGTTACGGAAAACCGTGCGCACGAGGGCGACAAACTCATCAGGGCTTTCGATGTGCCCGTCGTGCAACTTCGACTCGATCGTTTTCAAGTCCATGGGATGCTTGATGATGACCGGGTAATCCGGGATGTTCAAAACCTCCCAATCCACCGGCTCCGTAAACGGCCACGCCAACTTTTTGTACGTAAACAACTTTTTCAAAATCCCCGCGCACGTCTTCTGCCACATCCGCTTCGCCTGACTGAGCGGCGTTTGCCACTCACAAACCGTCGGATTCGACTTTTCGAGCGCGTTCAGCTCCTGCGCCGTCAGCGGTCTTCGCGTGCCGTCCAACTCCACCTTCACCAGCTTGTACGGCTGAAACGGGCTCGTCGGCCCCTTGAGCGAGGCGTCGTAATCCCCATCTTTCAGCGCCTTCGGCACGCACACCGCTGTTCTCGCGCGCGATCACCCCATCCGTCAGTCTCCCCGCTCCCCGATCGCGCGGTCGCCGTCGCCCGCGTCCCGCGCGCGTCCCGCGCGCCGTCACTCGCGCGCCGTCGAGATCCCGCCCTCGACCGCGCGCCCTCGACCCTCGATCGCCCGCGCGTCGTCGTCGCGTCGTCCCGCGTCCCGTCCCGTCGCGTCGCGTCGCGTCGCGCGCACCGCAATCGCAATTCGGTCTCGCCGGCGGCGGCGCGCACGTCGCGTCCATCGCGTCCAACTCTATCGCCCCGTCGCGAACGCACGAATCGATGGAATGCACGACCGCGCGCGCGACGCGACCGCGATCTATCCGGGATCCGCGATCGCGCATCGATGCGTTCGAATACGGCCGCGGTCGCGTATTTACGATACACGCAAACCCATGCGCCCGCCCGCGACGCGACGCGCCGATATCGCGTCGCCGCGCGCGACGCGCGCCGTCGCGCCGCGCGCGTCGGTCGATCGACGCGCCGATATCGCGTCGATCGATCGACGCCGCTCGACGCCGGCCGACGACGGATCCGACGCCGACGCCATCCGACGACGACGACCGACGACGACGGACGACGACGACGGATCGAGACGACGCGCGCGCGACGACGCGCAAAACGACGACGCGCGCGACGGATCGAGACGACGCGCGCGCGCGCGCGGGGCGCGTCGGGGTCGGGACGCGCGAATCGATTCGTTCGCGCATCCGTTTGAAACGCGCGGGGCGCGCGCGGGGCGGAGGCGCGGGACGCGCGCGGGTGGATCGGAGGCGAGGCGCGGGACGAGCGCGGCGAAGAGGAAGGCGAGGGAAGAGGACGGGGACGACGCGCGCGCGACCGGGACGGGCGGGATGACGCCGGCGAGACGACGGGGGGGGAGCCCGGCGGCGCCGCGGCGGTTGGTGCAGCTGCTCGACATCGACGGCGAAGACGTGCCGTGCGTGAATTATAAAAAGCTGTTGAGGGAGCAGAGCGGGGAGACGCGCGCGTCGGCGGAGAAGGAAGCGAAGCAGAAGTCGGCGACGGCGACGGCGAGCGAGGCGGCGATGAAATCGCCGAAATCTTTGTTGGAGAGCGGCGGCGCGGGCGGGGGGGGACACATGGCGGCGGTGATTCGAAGAATCGAGGCGCTGTATCAAGGTGGACCGGGGAACGCGTCGAGCGATGATGAAGAGGACGACGACGAGGACGGGTCAGAGGAGGATTCTGAAGAAGACGAAGACGACGAGGGCGATGAAGAGGGTGAGAGTGGTGAAGAAGGCGAGGGCGACGACGACGAGCTCGGAGAGAGCGGAGACGAGGAGGACTCCGGAAGTGAAATGGAGGACCCGGATGATAAGCCGACGATGACGCCCAACGGTACGCAGCGTATTGAACAGCCTCCTGCGGCGAAGTCGTCCGAGGAAAAGAAAGGGAAACCGGCGAAGAAGAAGAAACAGGCGAAGAGAAAGAGAGACGTGGACTGGTACGACGTCGACGACGATTTCATCGACGACGACGAACTGGATGAGTACTTTGAAGACGATGGCTTAAAAACCAAACATAGTGGATTCTTCATCAATAAGGGCGAGTTGCAAAAGGTCGATGAAGAGGGGCGAACTCCCGTGAAGCATGTGGCGATGACGTCTGACGACAAACCCCCGGCGAAGAAGGAGAAGCCGGCGCCAGCCAAGATGGTGGAATGGACGGAGGAGACCAAGAAAACGCTTCGAAAGGCGGTGACGACGTACGGTAAAAGATGGCAGATGATCCTTGATTGTGGCGAGTACCCCGAGCTGAAGTCGTATTCGACTCATCGCATGCGCAAACAATGGGACGCGATGGAGAAGGATTTGCAGGCGCTCGGGATCGACATCATCATCCCGAAGGTACCACCTAAACCACCATCGATGATGAATGTCAAGGAAACAGACGACGACGAAGAGGAGGAGGAAGGAGAAGAGGATGGTTTGAGCACGCCCAGGCGTTCGCAGCACGCGGCTGCGGTTGTCAACTCTTCCTCGCAAAAGACAAAATCTTCCAACGCCACGGCTTCCCGTGGCGCCGCCAACCTTGACGTGACCGACCCGAGGCATCCCGAGGCGAGGAAGAAGATAGTCGATGGCAAAGCTGCGGAGTTTGCAAAGATCAAAGCTTTGGTCGATAAGCAGTGCGAAACGATTCGCGAGTCTGAACGAATCAAAACAGGAGTGGCGACGTCTGAGAGCTACACATTTGAATGGACGAAGGAAATCGCCGAGCTCATGTTCGTCACGCTCGTGCGTATCTTCTTTGCAACCTCCAAGTCAACCGCCGGCGCGGTGTGGAAAGAAGTTGTGGAGCTTTGGCCGAAGGATTTCCACATGGATAAGCAAACACTTCAAAAGAAGCACACTTCAGTGCAGAAAAAGAAGACGGCGGCGGAGAAACAAGCAATCATTGGCTTACCCGATGACGCGAGTTAAGACTTAAACTTGGGTGACTCACCATCGATAATACCACCGTGTTGCGGCATATTTGTAAATACAATCCTATCCAATGATGGTGCGCTCAGCTTGAAATTTCTCGCAACGCCTCGCGAGACTTCGCAAACCGAGACTCATACAACTCTGACAAACGATCGAGTAATGTTTGCGTCGTGCCAACGTTGGAAACAGTGCAGTCAATAGAACGCATGCGTTCGTCATTGATCGCGTCGCATACTCGCCGCACGTCGTTCGCAATCATGCGATCGACACTGCGAATCTTTGCGTCGGCGCGCTCCAATTTTGCGTGCGCCATATGCAGCAAATCCATCAACTCATCCCTCTCCGATTCTGCCGCCTCTCGCCGCGCGCGCTCATGGCGAATCGTATTTTCAAATCCTGTCATCTCTTTCACTCGATTCACTTCATCTCCCTTCGCGTCTCGATTCATCTCCATCAACGCCGCGCGCGTCGCGCGCAACTCGTCCCGCTCCGCGTCTCTCAACCTTTTCACCATGTCGAGCTCTCGTTTCGCCTTCAACGCGCTCGCGCGGTGGCACTCCATCTCCTTGCGCAATTTTCCCCGCTCGGCGTTCCACTGACGCTCGGCTTCCCTGCGCACGCGGTTCAGACGTCGGTCAATCGATCGCTTCGCACCAACCGTCGAGTCAACGAAGACGACGCGAATCGTCGCGAACGATGACCATCGACCGCGCACCTCACCGCGCCGACCGCGCACGCCCCGCCGCTCGAGCACTGAAACCGCATTTTCGCCCGCGACTCGGGCCCTCGACCCGCGCTCGCGTCGCGCGTCGTCGTCGTCGCGACCGCGCTCGCTGAGGTGTGTCGCGTCGGCGGCGCCGCGCGCACACGCCGACGCGCCGATGGATCACCGCCCAGACGAGCGCGCGCGCGCGATGGCGACGACGACGAACGGCGCGATGACGACGGACGACGCGACGACGCGACGCGCGAGCGAGCGCGCGGAGATGTACTTTCTCGCGCACAACGTGGCGAAGAAGCACAACATCGGAACCATGGCGCGGTGCTGCACCGCGTTCGGCGTGAAATCGCTCGTGTTGATCGGGTCGAGACAGTTCAACACGTTCGGTTCGCACGGGGCGGACGGGCACGTGCACTTTGAACACTTTGACTCGCTCGAGGAGGCGAGGGAAAAGTTGAAGGGCGAGCGAGGGTGCACGCAAATCTTAGGGGTGGAGATAGTGGACGACGCGCGGGCGATCGAGAGCCATCCGTTCACGGGGAACACGGCGTTCATCATGGGTAACGAAGGACACGGGATGACGGAGGCACAGAAGGCGATTTGCGATGGTTTCGTGTACATACCGCAATACGGACCCGGGACGGCGTCTCTCAACGTGTCCGTCGCGGCGTCCATCGTCATGCATCACTTCGCGTCGTGGGCGGGATACGAAGAACGGTCGCGCGAAGGAGAAAAGTTTATCGTCGCCGAGCGGCCGCAGAGAACGCGCAAGCGCGGTGAGGTGGGCGAATCGCCCGAGCAGGTGCGCGCTCGTCGAGCCGCCGCTCGCGCGCTCAAAGAACAGGAAATCCGCGGCGAAGACGCGATCGCGGACGCCGATATTTAAGCGAAAGCTCAAAGATGCCGCGTGTGCATTTTCCGTAGCCCTTGACGACTTTGAAATCATCACTAGACACCGTAGTTCGAATCCGCGACCGCTCCGCCGTGCCGCGCGCCGCTCCAACTGTCCACACAACCCGCCGACGACGATGCGCGTCTCCGTGCGCTGGTCCGGCGGAACGCCGCCGACGTTCGACATCGACGTCGACGACGACGCCACGGTCGCCGACCTGAAACGATCGATCGAAACGACGACGCAAGTGCGCGCGGCGCGCATCAAACTTCTCAACCTGCGAATCGGCGCGAAACCGGCGATGGATGACGACGCGCTGTCCGAGATCGGCAAGTTCCCGAAGCAGGTGATGATGATGGGAAAACGCGAATCGCAGATCGAAGCGCACGCCACGGCGGAGGCGTTGGCGTCGTCGATGGCGCCCGAGGTCGAGGATGATTTTGAGCTGGATGCGCGGACGACGACGGCGGCGATGGCGAATCCCGAGTTCATCGCGAAGCTCGAACGGCGCGTGCGGGATTGCAAGTTTCCGAAGAAACTTTCCGACCCACGTCCGGGGGCGAAGTGTCTGGTGTTAGATATCGATTACACGCTGTTTGATCATCGGACGACGGCGGAGAATCCGAGCGAGATTATGCGACCTTTCCTCCACGAATTTTTATCGCGAGCGTACGCGGCGAACTTTGACATATTCATTTGGTCAGCGACGTCTTTGAAGTGGATCGAGTTAAAGATGACCGAGCTTGGAGTGTTGACTCACAATGATTACAAAATTGTTGGTTTGATTGATTCGTCGGCGATGATTACCGTGGAGACGGCCAAGTACGGCGTGTTCAATTGCAAGCCACTCGGGTACTTGTTCGCGCAGGATTGGTGCGAGTATGACTCTAAAACAACCCTCATGTTTGACGATTTGTCTCGCAACTTCATCATGAACCCACAGCTTGGACTGAAAATTAGACCATTCAGAAACGCGCACACGAGTCGGGCGACCGACCGCGAACTGTTACGACTGAGCGAGTATCTAGAAGAAATCGCCAGTCTAGATGATTTTTCCGAGCTGAATCACAACAGATGGGAGTCCCTCTTAGCCAAAAAGAAGCAGAAGCGCAACGATCAATAGACCACTATAGAATAGAATACAATGAGATGCTGCTAAAACTGACTACACGATGAATTCGCGCAACGCCTTGACGTAGTCGTCCGGATGCTTTCTCAAATGCGCGCAGTGCGGCGACTGCTCGAAACAGAGCACCTTGACGTTTGCCGAGTTTTTCGCTCGATGAGCGATTAACGCCTCGAGCTTCTGCGGATCCGTCAACGTATCACTTAGGGAATAAATATACAACTCCTTCTTTTCGTTCGGCATGTTCAGCATCGTCGTCCAAAACTTCCTCGTCAACATTTGATCGTACGTCCCCGTGCATAGATGCACAGTCGCGAGCACTAAAACCAGCGCGTAGAATGTCAATCGCACGACGAGCGCGAGCGGTTGCCGCATCACCGCCGTCAGCGCGTCGCCGCCCGATTTCATCGACATGAACGCTGGACACGAATCAAATATCACGCCCTCGAAATCAAACATCAACTCGCGCGCGATGGTTCCCTCGGCGCGCGCTCGCGCGAGCGTGGCTTGGACCCAGCATCCACCGTTGGAGAAGCAAAACAGGTACACCTTCCTCGGCGTCTGTCCGCCGTACGCGCGACGCGCGAACGTCAGCGCCTCCGTCACGTACGCCACCCTCGACCGCTCGAACGGGCTGAACGCGCGCGCGGTCGGCATCGTCGCTCGAACCGTCGCGCAACACTCGAGCTCGCGCGTCAACACGTCGGTGTATTTCTTGACGTGCGCGTCGCGCGCGTTCACCCAACCGAACACCAGGCACAGGGGGACATCGGGCGCGAGCGTTCCGGCGCTCGCGCAGCGCGCGGGAACGTCCAAGGCGAAGCGCGTCGACGCCATGCGTCGCGAACTGCACCGGTGACGCACGACACACGATGACGCGGGCGTTCGCGCGTCGCCCGTCGGCCGCGACGCCGCGGGCCGTCCGGGCGCCGCGCGGACGCGCGCGCGCGATCGTTCGCGCCGACGGCGCCGCGCGCGCGTCCGAGGCGCAGCGCGTGCTGATCACGGGGAGCACGCGAGGCTTGGGATACGAGTTGGCGAAGAGCTTTCTCAAGCGCGGGGACGCGGTGTTCGTGACGTCGCGGGACGACGATAAAGTGCGCGAGGTGGTCGAGGGACTTCGTCGAGAGTATGGTGACGCGCGCGTCGCGGGCGTGGCGGCGGACGTGCGCAGAGCGGAGAGCGTCGAGGCGATGGCGGCGGCGTGCTGCGAAGCCTTCGGCGGCGTGGACGTGTGGGTGAATAACGCCGCGAGTAACGGGTACTCGTACGATAATTTGGAAGACGCGACGCCGGAGGTGCTCGAAGAAATTATTTTGACCAACTCGCTCGGGTCGTTGTTGTGCACGAGGCAGGCGATAAAGACGATGAAGGCGACGACGGGACGCGGGCACGTGTTCAACATGGAGGGCGCGGGGAGCGACGGCGCGGCGACGCGTAAGTTTGCAGCGTATGGGCACACCAAGGCTGGGATGTCGCAGCTGGCGAAAACGATGGCGGTGGAGCTCAAGGATGTGCCCATCGGCGTGCACACGATTAGCCCCGGAATGGTTTTCACCGAATTGATTTCGAGTGGGCGCGACGCGTTTGGCAGTCAAGGAAGAATGTTTGTCAACGCGCTCGCCGAGCCGGCCGAGGTAGCGGCGGAGCAGATCGTGGATAAACTGAAAGTGGCGACGGTTTCTCCAGATTCGGTGAATAAGACGATCGCGATCAAGATTTTAACGCCGGATGTGGCGTTGCGCAAAATGTTTGGTCGATTCGTACTCGGCGAAAATCGCGATCGGTTTCAGAAGGAGTGAAAGATTCTGAAAGAATGCATCGGTATTTGTAACAAAAAGGACACAATTGCACGTTCACGTCACAATGCACTGCGCTTGTCTTGAAGAGACAGTCGCATGTACACCTTCTCTCGACATCTGAAACCAGCGACTTGAATCGTTTCGCCTGAAACCAGCGCGTTGCGGACTTCGAGATCCGTCCACTTCTCAAATGACACGACGGCGAAGAAACACCGCACCCGTCGACTGACCCCGACGTACACGCGATCGATTATGCCGTAGGAAGACATGATCGATCTCACCCATCCACTCGCTTCGGTTGATAACGCTTGAGTCAAGCGATATTCGCTCTCCGACGGAGCGTCTGACAACCGAAGAATCGAATCATCGAGGTGAAGCTTTTTGCAAACAGCTTGCATGAATTCAAACGGCAACATTTTCAAGTTCACCTTTGGGTTCACAATTTTCGGCGGACCATCATCGGCGATCGTGGCCTTGTACCAGTCATCAATTTTCATGCGCGTCGGCATCGCTGGCGTTGTTCCGTTTGAAGCCGACGAAGGCTTTGACGTTTTTTGAATTTGGATTTTGCCGACGGGTTGCGTTGGAGACGCAATTTGAATTCCGTCAGCTGGTTGGGCCGGCGCTTTCGTCGCCATCGTCGCGTACGCGACTTTAGTAGGATAGTCGTCTTTCTGTTCATCCCAGGCGTTCTCGCTCTCCGGAGGCGAAACCGAAACCGAGGGCGAGCGTTCGATGGCGTCTGCATTTAACCAATCGGACGTCGTCAGCGGTCCAATGACGCGCGCGGTAAACACTGCCTCTCGAAGCGATACGACACCGACGGCCCGATACATCCTCCCACCGCGGCGACTTTTGATTATATCTACCACCACCGCGGCGCGCGTTTGCATGGATTTCGAATCCGCTTTGAATGGGAGCAGCATTTGCACCTTCCCAGGACCGCGAGCGCCTTGCAAGCGCGCGAATCTCGGCACCGGAGCGTGGAAGCCGTACGACACCAAGCGCGCCAATCGCGAAATCGCACTCATCCCGGCGTGATGACGCGCAGTCAACGTTGAAAATTCCTTCAGAAGAGCGACAACGGCATCTGACTCGAGAGATTCCCAAAAACGCGCGTCGATTTCAAGGACGACGTCGTCGCCGGTTTCATCGGCGATCCAGAGACAATCGCACGGATCCTCCACAAACGTCGGTCGCGGTGGCACGTGCAAGATTGGCTCGATCGCGTTCCACGGCTGCGATGGGTCGCGCAAGGTGACATCATCGACGAACCCCACCAGCTCCCATTTCCCTCCGTTAACGGCTTGGGACTTGTCGATTCGTGTAAATTCTCGGCCAAACATCGCGAAGAGAGGGAACTCGTCGTACGACAGTAAATTCGTGTGAAACGTCGCCCACGCCGCGTCTCCAGACTCAGTGAAGCATTGCACCATCTTTCCTTGCTCGACACTTCTGAGAAATTGCGCGTCGAGGTACGCATCCATCATCCCTCGCGGCCAGGTCTCTCGCACGACCGCCGACTCGAGCGACGCAAACGACGTCGCTCGAAGCGCGTCACCCATCGCCCTCTTACCCCCGTTTCCCACGCGCGCCCACTGTCCCAGACTCGTCATATCCCTCGTAAATCCATCGAGTGGCAATCCCTCGATATTGTTCGCGCTCCTCATCCCGCGCTCGCGCTGAATCTTCCCTCCAACCTCCGCCGCGTGAAGCCAGCCGGGAACGCTTCGCGCGCCGTCCCCGCCCCCGCCCCGCTCTCCTCTTCCCCTCGGTCGCGGTTCCGACGGTAACGGCGGCACCGCTCCAACTTCGTCCAACGTCGTCGCATCCTTCGCGCTCGTCGCGTTCGTC
>Ga0257114_1000124_pt1 | contig 60128 bp, 47 predicted proteins | sample SI112_10mmetaG_FD_190149 | JGI IMG/M metagenome (GOLD analysis project Ga0257114, IMG submission 190149) | Marine microbial communities from Saanich Inlet, British Columbia, Canada - SI112_10m | ecosystem: Environmental > Aquatic > Marine > Inlet | place: Canada: British Columbia | collected...
CAAATGAAGGTGTTTATGTTGTTGAAGTAGTTGACGAAAACGGATGTGTTGCAGTTGATTCTTTTAAACTTGTGGTGAATGAAATACCTTTTGTAAGCATCGGTAATGACACTTCAATTTGTGAAGGTGATTCTGTTTTTCTGTTTACGAATAATTCTGCACTTAATCATTTTTGGAATACAGAGGAAAAAACTTCCACTATTACTGCGTTTAGCAGCGGAACCTACAGTGTTTTAGTTTCAGACAGCAATGGTTGTTCTTCATTTGATTCTTTAACCTTATTGGTAACCAACTTACCAATTGTTGATTTGGGTAATGATACAGCGGTTTGTGCAGGTGAATTGATTGAGTTGAATGCTGAGGGAGTAGGGTTAAATTACACATGGAATACCGGTGGTGAGGCATCAACAATCAAGGTTTCAAATGAAGGTGTTTATGTTGTTGAAGTAGTTGACGAAAACGGATGTGTTGCAGTTGATTCTTTTAAACTTGTGGTGAATGAAATACCTTTTGTAAGCATCGGTAATGACACTTCAATTTGTGAAGGGCAATACCTCCATTTAAAAGCAGATACTTCAGCGAATAATTTTTTGTGGAGTACTGGCGAAAATACGCAGGATATAATAGTAGATACAAGTGCTGTTTTTAGTGTTGAAGTGTTAAATGACTTCGGTTGTAAAGCAAGTGATTCTTTAAAACTAACAGTGAACATATTACCAATAGTTGAACTTGGAAACGATACCACTTTGTGTGAGGGGGAAAACATCATTTTAAATGCGTACAATTCTAATGCATCATATACTTGGAATAATGGTATTGTATCGAATTCTATTAATGTTTTAAAAGCGGGCATATATAATGTTTCGGTTAGTGATGAAATTGGTTGTACAGTATTGGATACTATAGAAGTAAGCGTTAGAGAATTGCCTGTTGTTGCTTTGGGTAGGGATACTACTATTTGTGAAGGCGAAACACTAACATTCCAAACAAATTATCCAGATAATTATACAATTACCTGGAATACCGGTTCCAATGAGAAGGAAATAACAATAAATAATAAAGGACTGCTTAATTTAAAAGTTAAAAATGAGATTGGTTGTTTAAGTGAGGATGATATTTTTATTTCTCAAGAGATTTTACCTGATCCTTTTCCTGAAAAAACAGTTAGCTTTTGTGAAGGTGATGAGTTTGAATTAAAACCTTCAGCGGGTAACGAGCGCTATGATATTTATTGGGTGGAAAACAAATTTAGTCGAACATATACCGTTTATGAGTCTGGTATTTATTCAGGAGTTATAGCAGGTAATTTTTGTACAGATACTGCACTGATTGTGGTTACTAAAATTGATACTCCTGATGCAACAATAAAAGATGTGAATTCAATTGGATATTTTTGTTTTGAAAGCCAAAGCATTTATTTAAGTGTTTTAACAAATGAAGATGTTTCAATTGAATGGGAAGATTTTGGTGAATCAAACAGAGTTGAAATTACGGAACCTGGAAACTACCCTCTTACAGTATCCAATGAAAGTTGTATTTCGAGATATTCTTATGAGCTTGAGAATTACTGTCCTGGTAAGCTATACCTTCCCAATTCGTTTACGCCTAATGATGACGGTCTTAATGACGTTTTCAAACCAGTTTATCAGGGAACAATAGATAATTACGAACTCATTATTTACAATCGTTGGGGTAAAGCCTTTTTCTTTTCAAATGACATAAATAAAGGGTGGGATGGAACATTAGAAAATGTGCAACAAACAAGCGATGTATATGTCTATAAAATATCATTCGGTTACATTAGTCAACATGGTGGTCTCAAAAGAGAACAAGTTACGGGTACTGTAACGTTATTAAAATAAAAAAACTTGTTTGGTTTTAAAGATTAACCTTTCTAGTTTATTATGTCCTCTAGAGCTTAGCGTGGGATCTTGATTGTGTTTGCTTGAAGTTTCCTCAGTCGTACCTCCTTCTGAATGACGTTTGGGGTTGTAGTAGTTTTTTGGTGTTATTGTTTGATTTGTTTTTCCATTATTACGTCCTCCAGAGCGCAGCATGGGATCTTGATTGTGTTTGCTTGAAGTTTCCTCAGTCGTACCTCTTTCTGAATGACGTTCGGGGTTGTAGTGGTTTTTTGGTGTTATTGTTTGATTTGTTTTCCATTATTACGTCCTCCAGAGCGCAGCGTGGTATCTTGATTGTGTTTGTTTGAAGTTTCCTCAGTCGTACCTCCTTCTGAATGATGTTTGGAGTTGTAGTAGTTTTTTGGTGTTATTGTTTGATTTGTTTTCCATTATTACGTCCTCCAGAGCGCAGCGTGGTATCTTGATTGTATTTACTTGAAGTTTCCTCAGCCGTACCTCCTTCTGAATGATGAATTTTGTTGTAGGTTTTTAAATTATGAATTAGTGGAGTGAGGTGTTTGAACAGGTAATTCCTTAAGGAATTATTTCATCAAGCCCTTTATAAATAAACACTTATTTAGAAGAGCATTGTAAAATACGCTTTAGAAATACTTAGGAATTAATCTTTTTAATTTATCTAACGTTTCATTAACTGATAATTCACTCATGCCTCCAGCGGCATTTGCATGACCACCTCCATTGAAGTTTTCGGATGCTAATATATTAACGGGGTTTTCTTTTCCTTTTGATCTAAATGATATTTTCATAATACCATCACGTTCAGTAAATACAATTGCTGCTTTCATTCCTTTTATAGACAAGCAAAGATTAGGCAACATATCCGTATCTCCTTTTTCGTAACCATATTTAGCCAACTCCTCTTTGGTGATACCTATAATCGCAACTTTAAACTCGTCTAAAATTTCCAATTTCATGCTCATCGCAAAACCTTGCAAACGTAAACGATTCTCAGTATTATTATCACCCAATTTTTCATGTACTAAATGATGCTGTACACCTCCAGCCAATAGTTTTGCAAGGATTTCATGTGTACGTGGACTAACAGAGTTGAATCGGAATGTTCCTGTATCGGTTAAAATCCCTAAGTACAATGGCGTTCCAATTTTTTCATCCAATAAATCGATGTGTCCTGATTGCTCAATTAATTCAACAATTAACTGTGAAGTTGATGATGCAGTAGTTTCCGAAACCATTAAGGTTGGGAATTCATCAGGGTTTAAGTGATGATCAATCATTATTTTTTTACAAGTAGCTTCTTCTAATAAAGTTTGCATTTCCGGCCCAACACGACTAGCTGTGTTATAATCTAGGCAGAAAACTAAATCTGCCTTTTTAAATTCTTCCGTTACTTTTTCTGGCTCATCGCTCATTAAAAGAATAGGAGATGAATCCAACCAGTATAAAAATGTAGGAGCTGCATCGGGATGGCAAACAACTACTTTTTTTCCTAATTTCTCAATAAAGTGTAGCAATCCTAAAGAACAACCAATTGAATCTCCATCAGCAGATTTATGAGATGTAATCACAATATTATTTGCGTTTTGAATTTCGGATTCAATTTGTTGGTATACGTTCATAGGATTATTTTTTTGCATCATTTATATTGGGTGCAAAAGTACTTAATTGTAATGGTGATTTAAGGGGATTTGTAGGTTTATATTTTGGATTTGATACTCTTGTGTACAAAAGAAGATATAATATCGACTTGCTATACTCACGGTGATAAATTTCTATTCTTGTGTCACTAATGAAAACAAAAAAGCCGGAACTAAATATTAGCTCCGGCTTTTTATATATTTTGAGAAATGTTCTTTACTTGAAAGAAAATAATTCAACTGTGAAAATCAAAGCTGCAAAAGGAGCAATATCTGCACCAGCACCTTTATCACCATAAGCTAATTCTTGTGGAATGTAAAATTTGAATTTAGCACCTGGATTCATTAATTGTAAACCTTCAGTCCAACCTCTAATAACTTGCGTTAAACCAAAAGAGATTTGCTCACCTCTAGCGTAAGAAGAATCAAATACTTTTCCATCGATAGTAGTCCCTTCATAATGAACAGTAACTTCATTTTCGATAGATGGACAAGCACCTTCACCAGCTTGTACAATTTCGTATTGTAATCCGCTTTCAGTTACTTGAATTCCTTCTTTCTTAGCGTTTTCTTCTAAAAACTTATATCCAGCATCACCAGCTACCTTAGCAGCAGCTTTGCTTTCTTCGTCCATTGTCTTTTGAAAAGCATCCATTACATCTGTGTAACCTTTGATCATTTCTTCAGAAGGTGCAGCTTGCTTATTAACAAACCCCATAATTCCTTCAACAACCTTAGCGACGTTAATGTCACCTAAAGCTGGGTGGAATAATTCCGTTTGGAAAAATAAGTTAGCAAACAACTTAGAGACTAAAACACTTTGCTCGTCGCTTAATTTTTGAAAGTTATCAGTTGATCCAGCTAATTCTCTTAATTGAGAGTCGGCATCTTGTGCTTCGATTACTTCTTCAGTTTTAGCATCTAATCCTAAAAAAGTATTTCCCATTAACTCCATGTTAATGAAAACAAATCCTTGTTGAGTTAACCCTTGAGCCATTCCCAAACCGTGAACGAATGATAAATCGTCTACTTTATTTTCTGTTGCTTCTAATGTATCAGCCATTTTGTAAAATTTAATTTGACTGCAAAAATAAGGGGAATTATAGATGCAATGCAACTTTGAGGCAAACAATTTTTAATTGGTAAGTAAGAACAGCTAAAATATAAAGGTTATTATAATTTTGAAGTGCATAGAAATGGCTTGTTTCATTTTGTGTTTTCCCCATGATTCCGTCCTCCAGAGCGCAGCGTTGGATCTTGCAGTGTATGCTTAAAGTAGTTTCCTCAGTCGTCCCTCCTTCTGAATGGCGTTTGTGGGGGAGTGGTGTTTTTGGTGCCATTAGTTGGTTTGTTTTCCCCATCATTACGTTCTCCAGAGCGTAGCGTGGGATCTTTAAATTTTAGTAAGCGTTTCATTCAACATCAAAACCATTCTCGACGTTAAAAATTATCGCTTGATTATTTTAATCCGTTCATTTTTAACACTAAGAATATATACCCCGGTTAATAACGTAGAAACGTCCAATTGATTATTATCAGCACTTAATTGTCCTTTTAACACTCGTTTTCCTTGCAATGTATTAATAGTATAACCCGTTAAACTTACAAAGCTATTTTGAACAGTAACCACACCAGTAGAAGGGTTAGGGTAAACCGAAACACTTGATTTTACTAAAACGTTTTTACTGCTCGTAACGGTAGGCAACTGATATGTCCTAACATAATCTATCGTCCATGTAATTGGTGTAGTTGTTTGATTATTCCAGTCTCCAGGCCAGGTAGCATTAGAGACCTCCATTGTAAGTTTCATGTACTGCTCCACATCACTAACACCACCAGCAGAGGTTCTCCAAGTTTCTATATTGTCAATGTAAAAGATGTACTCAGAAGGTGTCCACATCATTCCAAAAACATGATATTTTCCATCGTATAAACCCCAGTTAGTCATCGATTTACTAGCCTTTTGATGTTCCGTTCCATAACCATCCCAATGTAGCGCCTGATTTACTTTTCCGTTCCAGCCATTTATGGATTCAAACACATCCATTTCAGTACCGTCGTTCCCTAAATCCCCTACTTTGTTCCCATAAGGCATTAACCAAAAAGCAGCCCATCCACCATGAATTTGGGGAACTCTACACTTTACTTCGAAGTAACCATATTTTTGATTGTATCGATTGTGTGTCCGAATTGCGCCGCAAAAAACTGAATCGTTGCGTTCGGAAACTCTAAGTTTTAATTGTCCTTGCCCATTTAGCCAGGCATTATCAGCTTCCCAATAACTTCCTCCTTGTCTGTGCCATTCAGGACATGATGCCCATTTAGAATTATCCAGTTCATTGCCTTCAAATTCATCACTCCAAACTAAATCCAAGGTGTCGGTTACTTGAGCGAATGTCGATAAGGAAATACTTAGAAATAATGTAATAAGTTTAATACTTTGAGAAATGATCATAACTTAATATTATCTTTTTCTGATTTTAAAGTGTGTACAATTTCTTAATAAAAGTTGACGATTATCTACGAAAAACCCTTCTTTAAAATCAACACTATTGTCTTTTTTTGACTCTTAGTCAATTATCTGTTTCCCGAACAAAACATCTTAAAACAGAGTAATATAAAGGTGTTTAATGGAATTGTATATAATATTCAAAGAATTGTGTATCATCTCATAATGATAACTATTATTTTACATTGTTAAATTGCACTAAAAATAGTGAGAAAAAAATATTGGACAATATTGCTGTTTATTATCGCATCAACTGGATTTTCCCAGTTGGATACGGAGCATTATCTTGCACCTTTGACTTCTGCTGTTCACCGGTTCATTGGTGACGCTGGTCATCAAATAATTTATCTTTCTACACCATCTCTAACTCCTGTAAATTACACTATTTACGATGGGGCTAACAATATAATTAACGCGGGTACTGTTTCAAATGGTGCGCCAATTGCTTATGGTGCAGCTGGAGAAATGAATGGTCCCAACACAGATTTAATGATTGGTAAAAACCAATTAAATAAAGTATTAATTGGGAGAGGGATTCGCGTTGTTTCCGACGCTCCAGTGTATTGTAATGTTAGAATAAGATCGAGTAATAATGCACAAGCAGCTTCAATAACTGCTAAAGGAAAAAACGCTCTTGGTAAAACTTTTAGAATTGGACACATGCCTACGCCCCAAAAAGCAAGTTTATGGGGATTAAATTCTTTAGGAAGTAAATTGGCGACTTTTGGAATTTATGCAACAGAGGATAACACAACTGTAACAATTAATTTAACTAAAGTTAAACCTGTTTTACATGGCCCCGGTGCTCCTAATACAAATGCACCATTCACAATAAATTTAAATAAAGGTGAAACCTATGTATTGGCACTTAAAAATGCCGACGCTCCAAATATAAATGCTGGTGCTGGGTTTAATGGAGCTTTAATTACTTCCGATAAATCAATTGCTGTAAGTTCAGGTTCGATGGGGGGATATATGACCAATAATTATCAGGCTGATTATGGAGCAGATCAAATTGTTCCTTATGATAAAGTAGGTTCCAAATATGCTGTAGTTCGTGGAGCCTCGGCAGTAAACGGACTTGAACAAGTAATGGTGATTGCGCACAAAAATGGAACAGAAGTTAAAATTAATGGTGTTGTTGTTAAAACTTTAAATGCAGGTCAGTACTACTTAGCTAATGGTTCGAAGTATGTTAATGGAGCAATGTTTATTGAAACAAGTGTACCTGCTTACGCTTATCAATTTATGATGGGTTCCAATAAGAACGACAACAAAACGCCGGGGATGAATTTTTTACCACCTATCACTTGTGAAACATCTAATTACGTTGATGAGATTCCTTTTATTGATAAAGCTGGAAGTTTAAACCTTCAAGGTGGGAGTGTAGCTATTGTTACTACTAAAACAGGTTCGGATCTTGAATTTTTTAAAAATGGAGTAAAAAGTAACGGTTTATTAGGAAGCCCTAAAGACGTACCTAATTCAGATTACATTTATTATAAAGTGTCGAATTTAAAAGGGCACATCGCTGTTTACTCCAAAACGCTAGCCTTGGTTAGTTTTTCAGGATACAACGGAGCAGCTGGTTTTGGAGGGTTTTATTCTGGGTGGAAAGAAGGTGTAGTGGAAGATTCTGTTACTTGTTTGCCTGGTCACATTTTTGAAACTTCAGGAAGATATGATGCTTACAGGTGGTTTAAAGATGGGGTAGAAATCCCTGGTGAAATTAACGATAGTTTGTTTGCCACCGAAACTGGTTACTACCAATACGAATATGATAAAGCAGGTTGTAAAGATACTTCCGATTCTATTTATGCGGTTGCTTTAAGCGAGTATGAATTACAGGGAGACACTAATTTTTGTGCGGGCGATACGGTAGAATGGGAAATTGTAGGAAGCGGATTTGATAGTCTTTCCTGGAACAACGGAACTTTAATTGATGTTCAAACAGTTAACATCGATACTGCTGGTAGAACTCCAATTCGAATTTACTCGGATATTACACAAGAATGTTACGTGGATACTTCTGTACTAACCATTGAATTACCCCGACCAGAAATTGAGTTAAGAGATACAACGATTTGTACTGGCGAAACGGTTACGTTGGATGCAGATACTGCTGGACTGAATTATTTATGGACAACCACAGAAACTAGTGAAACAATCGACGTGAACCAATCGGCTATTTATGAACTTATTGTAACCGATAATGATGGTTGTAAGGATACCGCATCCATGACTTTGGCAGTTGAATCCTGTAATACTGATGCTGAAGTCACGAAAACCGATTTTACCGATAAATACTTTTCAGGCGCAACCACGATTTACACCATTGTTGCAAGAAACTTTGGTCCTGCCGATGTTGTTGATGGAGATGTTTCCGATCCTCTTCCAGCAGGAATTTTAGCAGGAGATGTTACTTGGACCGCTACCCCTTTTGGAGGGGCAACTTCAACGGTGAATAGCGTAATGAACGGAGCATTAACCGATGAAGTTTTTATTCCAGTTGGAGACAGTATTGTTTACACAGTAAACATAGTTGTACCACCTGATTTTGTTGGTGATTTAGAAAACACGGTTACGATTACTGTTGACAATGATACTTTTCCCGATAATAACATTGCAATAGATTTAGATAAGAAGGATTGTAACTTCGAAGCGGCAGGGACAATCGATTCAAAAAATCCAGGATGGGTAAAAATGGGGAATGTAGTTACGGGAGTTCCTTATGCTGTAAGTCCTGCTGGCGGTTCCAAAACATTTGTCCCTGATAATGGTCCTGAAAAAGGGAATACAGTAACAACTTTGATTTATAATACTGGATCGGGAAATCATGTGAGTTTAACACGAACGCGTTACCGACCAAATGATCAAAAACTTGATGTAATAACGGTTTATGATAACACTCCACATGGTTGGACAGGTTTATCAGGATCTGGAACAGAAAAAGCGCCAATTCTTGGTTTCATGGCCTTTATTGATCAAAACAGGAATGGTCAATTCGATTCAGGATTAGAAACATACTACCGTGATATTACTTCCTTAAAATTCACACCAACAACTTCGGGTGAATTATACATGGCCTTTTATGATGATGGCGTTTACACCGATAATGCAGGAACAATAAACATTAGCGTTAAAAGTGAATTAGCATCAACCGATATTGGCGCAGACACAGCAATGTGTTTAGGGAATTCAATTACGTTAGATGCTCAAAATCCCGATGCAGCAAGTTGGGTATGGAGTACTGGGGAAACAACGCAAACGATCGATGTAGACACCACTGGAGAATATTCGGTAGAAATAACAAGTGTTGGAGGATGTGAAATTCGGGATACAATCAATATCGAAACACATGATATTGACGTTGTTTTACCAAATGACACGAGCTTTTGTAAAGGTGGATTTACTAATATAAAAGCTTTAAGTGATGACGCTATTTCATGGAATTGGTCTAATGGTGAAATCGGAGAGTCAATCACCGTGAATGAAACAGGAGAATACAAAATAACAGTAACCAATTCATTTGGATGTGCCGATAGTGATAGTGTAGTTGTAACTGTATATGAATTGCCAGTTGTAACGGTAAGAGATACTTCTATTTGTCCGGGTGGAACTGGAGAATTCGAAGCTGTTTCATTAACAGCAACAACTTATTTATGGAAAGAATTAGGAGACGGAACAACTTCAACTATCACGGGAACTTTAAAAGGAATTTATCAAGTTGAAATTACGGATGTAAATGGTTGTAAAGACACCAATGAAGCTACATTAACTTACCATATTCCACCAACAGTTACCGTTAACAACGATACGATTTGTATTGGTGATCCTAACGGGCAATTCATTGCAACATCTGCAACAGCAATCAGCTATGTTTGGAAAGATAACGGATCGGGAATTTTGGATAATACGTCAGGTTCAACAGCCGGTGATTATACTGTAATTATTGAGGATATCAACACTTGTAAAGATACTGCAATCGGTGTTTTAAAGATAGATACATTACCAATCGTTTCATTAGAAGGAGCGGCCATTTGTGCCAGTGAACAAAGTGTTGATTTAACAGCTCAATCTGAAACTGCAATTGAATACGAGTGGAGTGGATTAGGAACTGGAACTGCCGCAACAATTTCTGCAAGCGATAAAGGAAATTACATTGTAACCGTTACCGATGAGAATGGATGTAAAAATCAAGATGATGCAGATTTACAGAAATATGATTTACCAACTGTTACCATTGCCAACGAAGCTGTTTGTTTAGGCGATACGGCATTATTTACAGCAGTATCTCTTACGGCTACCGAGTATGAATGGAAAGAAAACGGAACTGGAGTAAGTCAGACTTCAAAAGGACATCAAGCAGGGATTTATGAAGTAATTGTTACCGATGTAAATGGTTGTAAAGATACTACCGATGCAACACTAACACTTCATCCACTACCTGTTGTAACAGTAGATAATGATACGATTTGTATAGGTGATCCAGCAGGAGAATTTACAGCAACATCGGCAACAGCAACAAGCTATGTTTGGAGTGAAAACGGAAAAGGAGGTCAAGGAACCATTTCGGGTACCAAGGCAGGGAATTATACTGTAATTATCGAAGATGTAAACACTTGTAAGGATACAGCTACAGGTGTTTTAAAAGTAGATACACTTCCGCATGTATTTGTTGGAGATACAACGATATGTTCCAATGTTACCGATTTTGTGTTAAGAGCAATTTCATCTACTGCTGTAAGTTACGAATGGACTGGTGGCGGAGTAGGAACCAATCAAACAACACCTGCTTTAACGGAAGGAAATTATACCGTAACTGTAACTGATGAAAACGGTTGTAAGCAACAAGATGATGCTGATGTAAAGATGGTTGAACAACCAGAAGAATTTAAAATACAAGGTGATTCCTTAGCGTGTGAAGGTGATGAAATTGATTTGATTATTGATGTAAATACCGATAGAATTGAATGGAATACCGGAACGGATACGCAAGATGAAGTAGTTACTCAAACAGGTGAGTATTCGGTTACGGTAACCAACGAATTAAACGGGGTAAGCTGTTCGGCAGTTAGTTCAAAAGAAGTTGAGTTTTTACCATTTGCCGATGAACCTGTAGTTAATGAGGTTTTGAATTGTTTCGATTACATTGATGAGATAACCATTAGTCTTTCGAGTAATGCAAAAGTTATTTGGGACGAGGGTGAAAGCGGTAGACCAGATAGTAATTTGGTAGTTACGCAAGAAGGAATATATGGAGCAACGCTTTACCATTACCCAATGTGTCCGATAAGCGTAGAAGTTCCATTAGAAGAATTTTGTCCGATGACCTTTTTTGTACCTAATGCTTTTACACCAAACGGAGATGGAAGAAACGATAAATTCGAACCTAAAATGTCGAATATCGTAAGCTATAAACTCATGATCTTTAATCGTTGGGGAGAACGAATTTTTACCTCTCACGATCCTTCCAACCAATGGGATGGAACGGTAAATGGAAGAGAAGTGCAAATTGATGTGTATGTTTACAAAATCATTGTTACTGGATTTTATAGAAAGGATGATTTAGACGAACAGGAATTGGTGGGAACTGTTACCGTGATTAGGTAATGTACTCTTATAGTTTATAATCTGGTTAACCCCAGATATTTAACACATATGAAAAAGATATTATTTTTCCTGTTTTCCTTTTTTGTAATGGTTTCGGCTATAGCTCAACAGGAAATTTCAGTAATAGGAAATAATATAGATATTACCAATGGAGACAGCTCTCCTAGTACTACAGATGGAACTGATTTCTCAACTCTTGGTATTACTACTCAATTAAAAACTTTAATTTATTGGATAGAAAACGAAGGTTCATCCGATTTAGAAATCACGGGGATAATCACGAGTTCTGATGCTCAGTTCACAATCATTCAACCTACTTTAACTACAATTCCTGCAGGAGGTCGAGTTCCCTTTACAATTACTTTTGATCCTTTAGCTTCAGGAAATAATACTGCAGCGATTACCATTCCAAATGATGATGCCGATGAAAGCCCATATACATTCGATATTGCAGGAGAAGGAACGAGTTTAATTGACAACGATAAGGATGGAGTTCCGGATAACATTGATTTAGATGATGATAACGATGGTGTTTTAGATTCAGAAGAGTTTAGGTGTAGATCTGATAGTAATTTAATCTTCGTTGAAGACTTTGGTTCAGGAGCAAGAGGAAGTACGCCATATTCCAACTACTGTTATGAAGATGGAACAGACGTGAGATGTGGTTCAGTTGGAGTGAATACCTCCGTTAACGATGGTCAGTACGCTCTTGTCCAAACAACTAACCCTGAAGCAGGAACATACAGGTCTTGGGTGAAAAAAACTGACCATACGGGAAATACAGATGGAAGAATGTTATTTGTAAATGCGTCTCATAATATTACCACAGAATTTTATAGAAGAACCATTGATGTTGAACCCGATCTTGATCTTATTATTGATTTATGGATGTTAAACGCTATTAAATCAGGAAGAAATGGGATAAATCCCAATCTTAAGTTTTCATTGGTGGCAATGGATGGGTCTCTTATTGGCACTCCCGTTAATACAGGAAATGTACCGGAAAACGAAACATGGAACCAATATTCTTTATCTATCAATCCAGGGAATAATACCCAAGTTCAAATTGTTTTAACAAATAACGCTGCTGGAGGATCAGGGAATGATTTGGCAATAGATGATATTTCAGCTATCCAATTTTTTTGTGATTCGGATGATGATGGAATAGCTGATTATCAGGATACAGACAGTGATAACGATGGTTGCCCGGATGCCATAGAAGGTTCTGGCTCGTTTGGATGGCAACATTTAACAGGCAATTTTTTAAGCGGAGGTGTTGATTCTGATGGTGTACCAAATGTCGTATTAGGCGGTCAGACTACTGGTAACAGTATTGACGCAGGAGTAAACTCTTGTCCCACTTTAGATGAAAGTTCTTTAGATACTATTTGGGTATGTAAAGGAGACTCTGTCTTTCTTGCCGATAAAAGAGGAATGGCAGGAGGAACTTGGTTAAGTGGGGAATCTTTCGTTCAACTTAATAATGATTCGATAAAAGTAGCTGGAGTTGACGCTTGGTATATTTACTCAGGGTCTTCGGATAAAATTAGAGGGGAGAACATCCTTATAAACGGAGATTTTGAAGCAGGAAATTCTGATTTTACAACCGAGTATACATCCGATTGTTTAGCGCCTATAGCTAGGGGAGCTTATTGTATTCATGATCAACCAGAATCGTTTGGAACTTATTTTTCGGACTGTAGAGACGTTACTTCGGGATCAGGGAAAATGTTTATTACCGATGCGTCTGAAGTACCAGGCGTTAAGATTTGGTGCCAAGATATTACGGTGGCACAAAATACAAAATATGAATTCTCAGCTTGGGTAACTTCTTTGCATAAAAGCAATCCACCGACTCTTCAGTTTTGGGTAAATGGTACAACTCTAGGGGATGAATTACAAATTGAAGGAACACAATGTAATTGGCAAAACATGGCAGGAGAATGGGATTCATATCAAACGACTTCAGCTGAAATTTGTGTAATAAATCAAAACACTAGTGGTATTGGAAATGATTTTGCCATGGATGATATTTATTTTGGTCCAATCGTAAAGACACCAGTTTCAGTAAAAGATTCTATTTATGTTAAAATACATCCTTTTCCAAATGTTGAATTAAGAGATGATACAACAATGTGTGAAGCTTTTGCTACGCCAATTAAACTTGACGCAGGAACACATGATTCTTATGTTTGGAACGTTGGAAATGAAACAGGACAAACGATTACGGTTGATACCGCTCACTATTACAAAGTAACGGTAACCAATTCATTTGGATGTTCAGATAGCGATAGTGTAAGGGTATTTGTAACTTCAAACCTTAACGATTGTAATACCGATTCGGATGGCGATGGAATAGCCGATTGGATAGATATTGATGACGATAACGATGGGATTTTAGATGTAGATGAAAACTGCCCGCAAGAAATTGGAGGTTTAAGCCCACGGCTTGGATTTTTGTTTCAAGATAAACCATCAAAAGTTTTCACTATCGATTTGATTACAGGAGAAAACAACCATGTCCATACTTTCAATAAATATTACAACGGGATTGCATTTAATGACGATGATGGGTATTTCTGGTGTGTAAGAATTAATCAAAACACGAATAAAGCTGTTGCGATAGATGTTATAGATCCAGACGATTGGTCGGTTATATCCAGTACAAATTTCACAGCAAATCACTCATTTGTTACTGGAGCATATAACACTTCGAACAAAACTTTTATGATTCGTGGAGGTTCAGTAGGTGAGATGAAAGTATTTGATGGAGACCCTCAATCTGCTACTTATACACAACTTATTAATTCAGTAGTTGTAGGTGGAGAGGTTGTTCCGGATATTGCCTTAAACGCTATTGATGGATTGTTTTATGGAATAAACAACGGAAACCTTTATCAATATAATGCATCCTTAGAGACTGCAACCAATTTGGGGGTAATAGCGGGGGTTCCCTCTACACCTGTCGCTCCTTTTACAAAAGTAGCCTTCGGTGCAGGTTATTCAACGCTTGATGGGAAACTCTATTTCTCTGAAAACTTTACTGGTGGGATTTACGAAATAGATATGGCTGTAAATCCTTTAATTGGAAAAAAGATTGCTGATGGACCTGGTCAGGTTAGTTCAAATGATGGGACAAAATCACTTTACGTTGGAACCGACGGATCATGTTTGTACGATACAGATGGTGACGGAATACCAGATGCGCTAGATTTAGATTCGGATAATGATGGATGCCCTGATGCCATTGAAGGTGGAGGAGCTTTTACTTATTCTGACTTAAATCCCGATTTAAGTTTAACTGGCGGATTTGATGCGGATGGAGTACCGTTAGTTGCGAATGGTGGTCAGCCGGTAGGGACAAGTCAAGATTCTTTGCAACAGAGTTGCTCAACTGATTTAGAGGTTACTAAAACCGATGGAGTACTAATGTATCAACGTGGGCAAAGTACTGTTTATACTATTGTAGCAAAAAACAACGGACCAATAGATGTTGAAAGAGCAACGGTAATTGATCCGCAACCTTCTGGGTTAAATGGTTTTTCATGGACAGCCACTTTTTACGGTACGGCAAGTAATTGGGGAGGAGCTTCTGGTTCAGGAACTATTTCCGATAGCGTTGATTTAGTCGTTGGAGATAGTATTGTTTATACAGTAACGGCAGACGTTTCGGGTGTGAAATATGGAGATTTAATCAATACTGTTACCATCAATACACCTGCTGGAATAGAAGATATTGACAGTACTAACAATCTTGCCAGAGATATTGATACTGACCCAGATCCAACTTCATGTTTCATTATGATGACTGATTTTGAAGATTATGTGAATTGCCCTTCAACAACACAACCATATGATGACTTTACAGCAGCTTATTCCGGAAATTCCGCATGGGTAAACTCCAACCACACCGCTGGTCTTTTTGTAGATAACGTAGCTATTGGCGGGAGTTGTGACAATATTTCAAATCCGATACCAATGGCATTTCACCCTCATCCTCATACTGATGGAGGAACGGCTTATGCTGGATTACACTCTACATTAGGTGGACCTGCTCAAAATATTCAAGAAGTTATTATTGCGGAATTACCTACAAACTTATTCGCCAATCAAGAATATGAGATCAGCTTTATTGGTATAAGTATACTCGTACGTGATGAAGCAGTATGGGATAAGTATGGAGAAGTCGACTTTTTTGGAATTGCAGATGGAAAAAGCCCCATATTGGATGAGACTACTCAAAAAAATTGGACAACAATAAGCGCGATTCCTGAAGTTGATCATTTAGGGACTTCGGCAACGATTAACAATAGAACGCAATGGAATGAATACTCCATTAAGTTTACCCCAACTCGAGATCTTGATAGACTTTTATTGGCTCCAAGAGGAGATATGGCATATGTAGGATTAGATAACATTATAGTAAAAGTAGCTGCTCAAACTATTGAAGTGGATACGGTAATTGTTTGTAGAGAAACTGACGACACAATACTCTCTTATGCAATAACAAGTGGTAATCCTGATAAATATACCATCGATTGGGATGATGCTGCCAATGCAGCTGGAATTATAGATGTTTCACAAACAACTTTACCCTTGGATAGTCAGTTTGTTGTTTCTAACCTAGCATCGGTAGCTGCAGGTGCTTATAAAGCGGAAGTAAGAGTTTACAATACTTTACTAGGGTGTGAAGGAACGGATAGTATTTACTTTGTTGTTGATCCAATTGCAGCTATTGAATTAACGGATACTGCTTTTTGTGAAGGCGGTGAAGTCACTATAGATGCAGGTGTTTTTGATACTTGGAAATGGAACGTTGGAGGGGAAACGGGACAAACAATTACGGTGGATTCAACTTATGAATACAAAGTAATTGTAACGAATTCATTTGGATGTGCCGATAGCGATAGCGTGCAAATAACAGTTCACCCTTTACCTGATGTGATTTTAAGGGATGATACTACATTCTGTGAAGGCGGTGAAGTAACCATTGATGCAGATGTTTTTGATGCATGGAATTGGAATGTTGGAAATGAAATCGGACAAACAATAATAGTAGATTCAACTTACGAATACAAAGTAGTTGTAGCTAACGAGTTTAATTGTTTGGATAGTGATAGTGTTGTGATAACCGTAAACCCTTTACCAGATGTTGAATTAATAGAAGACACTGCTTTTTGTAAAGGAAATACACTAACCATTGATGCAAGAGTTTTTGATGCTTGGGAATGGAATGTTGGAGGGGAAATTGGGCAAACAATTACTGTAGATTCTACTGATGAATATAAAGTTGTTGTTACCAATATTTATAATTGTTCAGACAGCGACAGCGTTGTTGTTACTGTGAATGAATTACCTGAAGTTATCGTAAACGACACCACTATTTGTATTGGAGATACCATTCAATTCTCAGCCATTTCAAACACGGCTACCGAATACTTATGGAAGCAAAATGGAACAGGAATAAATCAGACTTCGGAAGGAGCAAAAGTTGGAACTTATGAAGTAATTATTACCGATATAAATGGTTGTAAAGACACATCTGATGCTGAGTTAGCGCATCACATTTCCCCTATAGTTACTGTAAACAACGACACAATTTGTATTGATGAATCGGATGGTGAATTTTCGGCAATATCTACAACAGCAATCAGTTATGTTTGGAGCGAAAACGCAAGAGGAGTATTAGCGACAACTTCGGGCTCGAAACCAGGGAATTATACTGTGATTGTTGAAGATGTTAATAGTTGTAAAGATACTGCTACTGGAGTATTACATGTTGACACATTACCAATTGTTTTTGTCGCAGATACAGTGATTTGCTCTAACGTGCCAAGTGTGGAAATTTCGGCTGAATCAACTACCGCTAAGTTTTATGAATGGGGCGGTACTGGAATTGGGAACACAAAATCAATTTCAGCTATTGATGCAGGAAATTACACTATTATTGTAACCGATGAAAATGGATGTAAACAACAATCTAGCGCCAATTTATATAGAGTTGATCAACCCGAACTCTTTGAAATAGAAGGGGATTCATTGGCTTGTGAAGGGGATGAAATTGAATTATTAATCAGTGTAACTACTGATAATATTGAATGGAGTACTGGTGAAGAAGGTCAAAATATTATCACAACAGAAACAGGTGAGTACAGTGTGATTACAACAAATGAAGGATACGGAATAACCTGCTCGGAGGGCAATTCAAAAGAGGTTGAATTTTTACCATTTCCTATTCTACCTGATGAAGAAGAGTTTATTAATTGTTTTGACTATTTAAATGAAATTACCATAAAAATATCAAGTCCTGCGCAAATTGTATGGGACGGGTCTGAAAGCAGCAGACCGGATAGTAATTTGGTTATTACACAAGAAGGTGTTTACAATGCGACGCTTTATCACTATCCAATGTGTCCTATAACGGTACAAAGAGAAGTGATCGAATTTTGTCCGATGACTTTTTTCATTCCAAATGCATTTACACCAAATGGAGATGGATTAAACGATACTTTCGAGCCTAAAATGTCTAATATAGAGACTTATAAAATTATGATTTTTAACCGTTGGGGAGAACTAATTTTCACTTCGAACGACCCATCTAATCAATGGGATGGAACCGTAAATAGTAATGAAGTCCAAATTGATGTTTATGTTTACAAAATTGTTGTAACAGGTTTTTATCAAATAGGAAATCTCGATTCAGAACAATTAGTTGGGACGGTTACTGTAATTAGGTAGTTGGTTAAGTTTATTTCGTTGTTCGGAGTTCTTTTAGCAATAAATCTACCAATAAACCTTGTCTAATAAAACTATTCATAAATCACCCTGAGCGCTAGCGGAGCAATTTTAGCTGTGTACGTAAATTTTCCCTAGTCGCATTCCTTTTAAAATGTCTAAAGTGGCTTGGTTGTATAATTACTCATTTCGAAATGTTTAAAATCAAAAAAGGCTCAAATCAAAATAATTCTAGGCTTTTTTATGGTATAAGCTTTGATGAATTCTTGAATTCAAGTAACAAATGCAACTTTTAGATTCATTGTGGGAATAAGATTCAAAACAGAAAGGAAATTACACAATTCCCTTTTCTGTTTCTAAGTTAGTTGTTTCTTTACCTCTATAAATCGCTAAAAATAAAGTTGTAATGACACACCTAACCTTTTAGCACAGGTATGCAATCGAAGTTATGTTAACTGAAGGAATGTTTAAACCACTGATTTCATCTAGATTAAACGTAGATAAATGTACTGCCTATCGAGAGTTAAACAGGAATTCTGATCAAAGAAACAATGTTTATAGATCTAAAACAACTTGTCCTTCCGAAGGATTTGTATACATATGTGGATGTGTTAACTACTGGCCTATTAGGTAATTTTAAAAAATACAACTGAAAATAATTTATTTATATACTTCATTATAAAACACCTTAAAAAATTTCACCTAATTATTAAATTAAGAGTTTTATAATTTAATTCCACTCAAGAAGTTGTCTTTCCTCCCAATATGCTTTTGGTGAGACAGCTAGTGATTTTAAAAGATTTATTTCACTTTCCAATAATTCAAATTTAGATACTTCAAGATTTGAGATCAGATGAGACCCTATAGAAGCTCCACTTAGAACGGCATATGGTTTTAAAGTCTCTTCACAAAACCTTAAAGCTATTGCATCAATGCCAACTTTATATTTTGTTGCTAGAGCATCTAAAACTAAATATATATTGTTATAATTTGGGAACTTATAATTTGGGAACACCCGCCCATTTGCAAGAGCTTCTTTTATGATTAACTTTTTATCGAGTTTACTTAAAAGCTTCATTATTTCTAATAAGTGCTGATTAAAAACATTGTAAGTCACTTGAAAGCTGTCAAATAATGGTTCATTATTTACTTGAATTGAAAGGGCTTTTTTGATAATTGTATTTTGATACTCCCCACTTGTTGATAATCCGATGGTGATCTTATATTTGCTTTTCAATTCGTACAAACGATCTAAAACAGCTTCGTTTTCTAGTACACCAGAATCTAAAGTTGCTGAATGAATTTGGTAAATATTTAAATAAGGGAGAAATTTTTTAGATGTTTCCCATTGCTGATTTAGTTTACTTAATGAATGTTCTTTTACCTCATGAACAATAGCAGAGGAATCAAAATCAGCAACGTAAGTGTATCCCCATTTAGTACTAATTTTAACATCCTTAGGTTGAAATTCTTCGATCCATTCTAATAATATTTGCTCTGCCATTCCATATCCTGGAGCGGTATCAAAATGGCGAATACCTTTTTGGTAAGCCTGCGTTAACATTGCTTTTCCTTCTATTGAAAATTCCGATTTATTAAACGTTTTTACATTACTATTTTCTCGGATGTTAATATATTGAGGTCTTCCAATTGCCGCTGTTCCTAATCCAATCATGTTCGTGTCTTTATAATTTAAAGATACTACCTGAATTGCTGACTTTTAGTATTTTGAAACATTTACCGGTGATTCTCTTAGTAGGAGGGGATTGATCAAATTAGTTCGAAAAGTAGGTTAGATTTTAATTACAGTTTTAAAGTTCTAAGAGGATAAAAGAAACTATAAATTCTATTTAATTTTCTGAGAAAAGTTTCTTTTTGCAAGAAAAACGTGTCGGTAAAAAGGAAGAGTAATTATCTATGTTAAATTGCAGTTATTTTATTATCACAGAATAGATGTATATAGTTTACTTTAATTCTAGATGATTTTTCACCTCTTCTAAACAGATTTTAAACCATTCAGTATATTTAGAGGAGTTCGTTTTTAAGTCTTCTATAATTTCATGAATGTTTACATATTTATAGTTTTCTGCTTCCTCAGAGTTTAAAACAGGAAGCAAATCTGATTGTCCAAAATATACATGGTCAAATTCATGTTCAAATAATCCATTGATAAGTTTAGCCTTATATATAAATGAAAATCTAAACTCTAAATTACACTGAATTCCCATTTCTTCATTTAGTCTTCTTTTAGCTGCATCTTTTGTTTCTTCACCTTGTCTAGGGTGCGTACAGCAAGTGTTACTCCAAAGTCCACCAGAGTGGTATTTAGTGATTGCTCTTTGTTGTAAAAGGATTTCACCTTCAGAATTAAATATAAAAACTGAAATAGCACGATGTAAGTCTCCTGTAACATGAGCTTTTTGCTTTTCCATTGTTCCTATTTCTAGGTCATTTTCGTCTACTAAAATCACCCTTTCCACCATAATCACTTTGGTTTTAGATATTCTATGATCTTTTTCCTTAAATCATCGTCGCGTTCATTTACTAGATTTGCTAAGATTATTTTTTTGTCGTTTACCATTTCTTCGTGATACCCAAGAAATTGAGGTGCATTGTTTTGAACAGAATATCTAAGAAATCGTAACTCTCGATTATTTGGTCCTTTTGTGATAGCAATATCTAAAATTTCAGCACCTTTATTGAAGTACGCGTATTTTTTATATATGTTATATGTATGTTTTGCCTCAAGTAAGTAACTCATTCCTTTGTATCCTTGCATGATTGGAGCAGAATTATTGTTTATGGAACTAAGTTTATCGAATAGTGTTGCTGAAGAATTGGAGTCTTCCGCAGCTGAGTAAAATAAAGTTCTTAACTCTTTTACTTTATATTCATTTGGTATGGTTGTTAAAGCAGAGAGGCTAAAGAATATCGCAAGAACTTGAATCATAATAAATTGGTTTTATACCTAATAATCGATTGAAGCATTAAAACAATTTTTTTTAGGTTTGGAATTCTAATCCTTTCAAGTAATATTTTTTGAGCTGGTGTTTTTTTAATTTTTAAGAAAAGTTTTTGGTAATATAAATAAGCTAAATAAACACCTTGTCTTGAGGTTTTTGGAAGTTTTTTAATACCCATTAAGGCAACTTTAAAATCTTCTTCAATTTCGTCTTCAATAATGGTTTTTTGTTTTGCATCAAAATTTACAATATCCAAATTAGGAAAGTAAGACCTTCCCAAATCTTCATAATCTGCTTTAAGATCACGTAAGAAATTAATTTTTTGAAATGCAGCTCCTAAACGCATAGCGTAAGGTTTTAGTTCTTCATATTTTTCATTATCACCGTTTAAAAAAACTTTCAAGCACATCAAACCAACTACTTCAGCAGATCCTAAAATATACTCTTCATAGGAACTTTTGTTGTATTCTTTTTTATCTAAGTCCATCGCCATACTTGCCATGAACTTATCTGTTAACTCTTTTCCGATGTTGAATTGATTGTAAGTGTTTTGAAAGGAATTTAAAATTGGGTTTAAACTGATTTTGTTTTGGAAAGCATTGTGTAAATCGTATTCAAATTGGCCCAGTAAATATTCTTGATTATAGTTTTCAAATGAATCCACAATTTCGTCTGCCAAACGAACAAATCCATAAATACTATAAATATGACGCCTAATGTTTTTATCCAAAAAAAGAATACCTAAAGAAAAGCTTGTACTGTAACTTTTAGTCACTATTTTACTTGCTTCTAATGAGATGTCGTCAAATAATTTTTTCATGATTATTTTTTTAAAAGTTCTTTAACAGCTACTTCACCAGAAATAATACTTGGTGGAACGCCAGGTCCAGGAACAGTTAAATGACCAGCGTAATATAGATTTTTCACCTTATTACTTTTTAATTTTGGTTTTAAAATGGCAGTTTGTCTTAAAGTGTTTGCCAAGCCGTAAGCATTCCCTTTATATGAGTTATAGTCCTTTTTAAAGTCTTTAACGCAGTAGTCTTTTTTATAAATAATATGCTCACGAATTGTTTCACCAGTTAAGGATTCTAGTCGTTTAATTGTTTTATCAAAAAATTCATCTCTAATGTTTTGAGTGTCTTCAAGCTCAGGAGCAATAGGTATAAGAATAAATACATTTTCGTGTCCTTCGGGCGCTACCGAGGGGTCTGTTTTCGAAGGGCAACAAACATAAAATAGCGGGTCGTTTGGCCAACTTGGGCTTTTATAAATTTCTTCAGCGTGCTTATTAAAGTCACTATGGAAAAATAAATTGTGATGCTCTAAAGAGGGCAATTTTTTATTAACTCCTAAGTAAAAAATTAATGAAGAAGGCGCCAAAGTTCTTGAGTTCCAATAATCTTCTGTGTATGTTCTATCTTTTTCTTCTAAAACTTCTTGTTCAATGTGGTGATAATCTGCACTGGCAATAACTGCATCAACCTCAATTGATTTTTCTAACGTTTTTAAATGTGTTATTTTACCATTATCGGTAATTAGTTTTTCAACTGTAGCTTCCGTATGAATATGAACTCCGTTTTCTGTTGCAACTTTGTTCATCGCTTTTATAACACTGGCAAAACCACCTTGGGGATACCAGGTACCTAACTCTAATCCAGCGTAATTCATTAAACTGTATAAAGCAGGGGTGTCCTTAGGCATTGCCCCGAGAAAAAGAACGGGGAATTCCATCAGCGCAATAAGCTTTGGATGTTTGAAAAATTTGCGGACGTGTTTGCTAAATGAAGTAAAAACCTGAAGCTTAATTACTCCTTTTATCATTGCGCTATTTGCAAACTCGAAAATAGAAAGTCCAGGTTTATGCACAAGGTCTTTGATTCCTACATTGTATTTATATTCGGCTTCTTTTAAAAATGCTGTTAATTTTTCACCGGCACCAATTTCTATACTTTCAAAAAGTTTTTTTAAATCGACAGAATTATTGGGTACATTTATAAACTCATCTTTCCCGTAATAAATCCTAAATGATGGGTCAAGTTTAATTAATTGATAAAGGTCGCTTACATTGTGACCAAATTTACTAAAGTAACGCTCAAAAACATCGGGCATCCAATACCAACTTGGTCCCATATCAAAAACAAATCCCTCGGCCTCAAACTGTCTTGCTCTTCCACCAATTGTACTGTTTTTTTCGTACAAATGAACTTCGTGTCCCTCACTTGCAGCAAATGTAGCTGCGCTTAATCCAGCAAATCCTGAACCTATTATTGCAATTTTTTTAGACATAATCTTTTAAATTACAACAAAGATAATACTTTATTTAAAAATTATTAACCGTAATTGGGATGCTTTTTTGTTTAATAATTACTTGATTAGCCTAGACAAAATTAGAATATTGATTCAAACTGATCGATGGAGTGAATTTTTATTAAGCCTTTACCTTTAACAGTTTTAATCGTATTTTCATTACCGAGAACAACTATGTTTTTTTCGAACTTTTGTAAGATTTCGTCGACTACATCTTGAAGTTGTTTAGCACCCCAACTTCGGACAGCAAAAAACACTATAAAGTCCGGGTTGGCTGATTTTACTGCTATGTTAAGGTTGTTGATTGGGACGTTTGCGCCCAAATAATAAACTCGATGACCAGCTTGTTTTAATAAGTAATAGGATAATAAAAGCCCAATTTCATGATTTTCATTCGGGGGTAAAAAAAGTAAGTATTTCTTTTTTGGACTTGTATTCAAAGGAAGCCCATCAATTCCAGCAAATAATTTTTGTTTTATAAGATTTGAAATCAAATGTTCTTGAGCAGGAACTATTTGATTTTTCCCCCACATTAAGCCAATTCGAATAAGGACAGGTAATAAGACTTTAGTGTAAGTGTCTCTTAATCCAAATCTTAATATAGCAGAGGAGAAAGTGGAATCAAACCTAAAGGTGTCAAAAGTTATGCCTGCTGAAATCAGGTTGTTAATGAATAACTCGGTTTGTTTATCTGTTTTTTCGGGGAGTAAATGTTCCTCAATTTTTTCGCCAATTTCAAGTTCGGTAAGTTCACTTATTTTGGATATTTTTAATCCTAAATTTATTAATGTAGATACGTTTAAGAGCTTTCTTAAATCGTTATCTGAGTAAAGCCGAATGTTGGTTGCGGTTCGTTCTGGTAATAATAGATTATATCGTTTTTCCCAAATTCTTATAGTGTGTGCTTTAACACCACTTAATTCTTCCAAATTTTGAATAGAATACACTTTTTTGCTTTTTTAATTGGAAACGAATTTACAAAATTCATTTTGTTTAACAGTATCTTTGTTTTAGTTAAACAATTTAATTTTTTTGTTTAAGGTGTTTTAAACCAATGTATCCGTATCGTAAAAAGTTAAAATAGAGGTTGAAAAATTAGGTGTTAATTCCTTTTAAAATAAGGAACGATAAAAAAAATGCCTTTTTTTACTGTTGCCTTTTTCTGAGGAATCATTTATTAAATCTCTTGTAGATTATAGGTTGTAAGAGATTTAAGAATTACTTCGATGGTATCGAAAAGGGTAATTTTTATGTTAAATATTATGTATGTTTTTTTTACTTCTTTTGATTTTTTTAAAAAACTTAGTTCTTAAAGTTTCCATTATTTGATGTGAATTAATTGAAATTTAAGTCGAAAAATTATAATGTGAAACTGAATTAGAAAGCTTAAACTTTAAAGAAAGCAGACTCTTTGAAATAAGATGATGAAAGGTGATAATTTAAGACTAATTTCGCAATATGAAGATTAGAATTTCAAACCTCATAGATACTATGAGTAAGGAGGATATTTTAGATTTATTTAAAAAGTATGGTAAAACTGCCAACCTCAGAGTTATTCCTGATCGTTATATCGCTAAAAACTCATTAATAGCTTTTGTAGATCTTTTGGACGAAAAAAAAGTAGCCATTGCGGTTCGTGAATTAAATGAATTGGTAATTGGTGGCGAGCAACTGAAAGTTAAATTAATGGACGAGGAATAAGATGTTTGAATCCGATTTACAATCCTTTCTTATAAAATTTTGTTGGTGATTTCAATCTTCTGATTGTTCGTTCAATTAAAGACATTTATGCTCACACTTTAACCGAGGATAATAATTGTCTCGGACCCAAAAAATTTATTAGTTTAAAAAATCAACTTTTTTTAAGGTTGTTTTTTAACAATTTTAATCGTTGAAGTTTTGTCTGACTCTTCTGTAATGGTTAGAAAATATATGCCAAATGGCTGTTCAATTTTGCTTCTAAATTGCTGTTGCCCTTTTAGTTTTTTTTGGAAAATTAATTGTCCATGAACATTGGTTAACGTAATTAACTTCATTCTACTTTCATTGTTTAGTTGGATATTAATTTCACCACTAGTCGGATTTGGGTAAAGATAAATGTGTTCGTTTATAAAATTAGATGTGTTTGTTATTGTTGCACAGGGTAATTCAGCTAAGATGCCATTGGCCAAACGTTGGTTCCCGTTTTGGTTAAGATGAACAGCATCGTTTAAGCTTGAAATATCTGTGTAGTCGGTTCCATGCATAAAACTAATGTTGGAATAGGTTTTTTGTAGGTTTTGAATGATTTGTAACTGTCCCGATTTCAAACTATCTATTGTACGTACGGATGTATTTATTGGATTGGTAGTAGTGGTTGGTAAAATTGCCATTATACATGCGTCTGGGTAATCACGTGCGAAAGTTGTGATAATTGTTTCATACTTAACGAAGGTACTATTCTCCAAAAAGTCATCTCCGGTAGAATAATGCACATCGTTATACCCCCAGAGGATGGATACCAAATCAGGTGAAATATCGGTGCTTAAGTTATCTAAAATTCCATCGTACACTTTCGACCCTCCAATAGCCCAGTTATATAATTCGTAATTCAATGAATCAGCAACTAAAAAGGGGTAACTTAAAGCTGTAGAATTTATGCTAATCCCTTGACCGTGTGTTATTGAGTTTCCAATGGCGATGTAAACAGGTTTATTTAAATCGGCAATGGGTTCAACAGTATAGCCAGTTAGTAGTTCGAGGTTAATAAACTCGATTGTAGAGAAGGTTGGAAGTGTGATTTTCCAGAATGCCAACTCTCCAGTCGGATTAGATATTTCAAAATCTAAATCTTGGAATTTCCCATAATATTCACCGTTTTTAAAAACATCAAATGTGTGCCAAAAAACAGCACTTCCGAGTATTAAATTTTCTTGAAAATGTGCTTTTATAATTGGACTACTTGTTTTAAATCGAATGCAAATTCCAGATGAGGAAGCAGCTCTTTTTTGATCGTAATACCCCAAAACGGAAGTGCTTACATAATTTTTTTTCATGCGGTAAAAAGTGGCTTTATTTGAGCTGATGTCACTTTCCAAAACACCTTCATAAATTAAATTAGGATTTGTAGGATCGATATTATTATAGGTGCATGAATTGATGGGTGATATACCCGTGTTTCCGCTTGAGCATATTCCACAATCATCAATACTAGCACTACCATTTAATGTAGAGTTACAATCGTATTTATTTAGGTTTAAATCATCAACGTAATAAGTACCAACATCGGTGAAAACTAATTTAAGCCTCCCTTTTGTTGAAGTTGTTTTACTTTGGAAATGAACGAGGTATAACTTCCAATCGGCACTTATTATTTCAACATTTTCTTTCTGATCATCTGTTGTGTTATCCATAATAGAAACCGTAACTATATTTCCAACATCACCTTTTAAATAAAAGGATACCGTAAAAGATTCATTAATTGACTTGTTAAAATTACAAGCAGTGTTATTGTATAATCTTACTTGCCAACTTCCTGCTGCTGTAACATCTACTTTTAAGGATTGGGTGCCTTTTTTTTGTTCATCCGTTGTAACGGATAGTGAACCATTCCCTTGGTCACCAGTAAAGAAATCAGTGGTCAAATTCCCTGATTCAAAATCTCCAATGTCACCTGAATTAAAACATTGTGAAAACCCTTGAAAGGAAAATAAGAACATCAGAATACTGAAATAATGGAGTAGGCGCATTCTTTAAATTTAAGGTTTTTTTCGTGAGGCTTAAAGTGCTAATATTTGCTTTATATCTAATTAATTATAGGAAATTTGTGCTTTTTGTCTCAAGTAAAGAGTCTGTTTTAGGATCAAATGCTTTTAATTTAAACGTAAATCTATTTCTCTAATGATTTATCACAATGGGGACATTTTTTTTCGCCGTTTTTGATTTTCTTCTTCTCTTCGATTTCGGATACAAAAGCAGAGGACAATAAACCCGTTGGAATAGCAACAATTCCTATTCCTATTAAGGCCATTATTCCACTAATAAACTTACCCAACATTGTAATCGGATAAATATCCCCGTATCCAACAGTGGTTAGCGTAGCGACTGCCCACCATAGCGCTTCGGCCATGTTTTTAAAGGCATCTGGTTGTGCTTTGTTTTCGACAATATACATTAGGTTGGCGGAAAATAAGAGGATAATTGAGGTGATAAAAAGTGTTGATATCAACTCGGTTTTAATTCTTGAAACGGCTTTTCCTAGGGTTAAAACAGAATCGGAGTAACGAATTAGTTTGAAGATTCTCATTAACCTAAACAATCTTAAAACTCTTAAAAAAGTAAGGTTAGTTGTAATAAATAATGGAAGGTAAAAAGGCAAAATCGAAAGTAAATCGATGACTCCCATAAAGGATATGATGAATAAAAATGGTGCGGCAAACTTATGTTTGGGGTATAGGTATCGACTTGTTATTACTCGGATTACATATTCAATTGTAAAAAATATAACGACTAAGGTTTCAACGCCATAAATTAGCTCAATAATTTCACTTTTTATTTCTCTAAAGCTTTCGAGAATGATGAGAAGAATTGAAATGATTATTAGAGTTGAACTAAAGATGTTGTAGTAACGACTAAATCTATTTGTTTCAACATTTCCATCGATAATGTTATGTAAGCGCTGTAAAAAAGGCATATGCTGAGAAGTAAATTTTTCAATTATTATTGAAGAGTAAATATCTGTAATCTTTTTTAAAATATTTTATTTTTATTCTTCAATAATAATTTGAAAATTTTCTGATTCTTTTCAGTTACTGGAAATTTTGAGATACTCAATTAAAATATATTTAAAGCTTGTCAAGCCTTGCATTCAATTTAAACCCCCATTAATGTTCCACAAACCCCGCCTCCAATTAAAAAGTAAACCCCAGTTATAATAAAAAGTGTTTTTGAAGTAATTGGTTTTGATTTCCTTTGTAGAATTGCAATGACTAACATTATGATTGCAGGAGAGTGCAGAAATAGGTAAAAAATTAAAATAACTAATCCGTCCATATTAACCTTCTTTTTGTAGTTCTTTTAAGCGTTCCAACTTGTCGTCTCGGTAAAATAAGTTCATTGTTTCAAATGGGATGATTTTATTGTCTTTATTCACAATATGCACACATGACTTTTTAACTGCTCTCACATCAAAATTATGTGCATCCATAAAGTGCATGATGATTACTCTAAACAAATTGTTATATCCTAAATCAGGTGCTTTAACAAAAGGCAAACAGCATAATAAAGAATGTAATTTTTTTGATGCTTTTTCTACCGAAGTTCCCGAACTAAAAACTTCTGATAATTGTCCTCTAATTGCTTTATCTCTTTCGTAAACTATTGTATTACTGCTATTGTTTAATAAATCGGCTGGATTTATTAAGCGTGTCAAAGGAGTTACTTTTCCTCCTAGTTTAAGCGCGTATCCCATCGCTAAAGCATCTGGATTACAAGGAACAGGGATGATGTCGTCTTCATTAAAAACAGTGGTCTGCTCAAGTATTTTTCGTCTTACTTCGGTTAAAGTGATTCGATTTAATTCTACATCAAAATTTTCATTCCTTCCAGCAATTTGAGTAGGTTGGAAAGTGACCCCACGAATACACTTTTGTTTTAAGCCATAATCGATGATCGTTCCAATTTCATTATCGTTTAAGCCTTTTTGTAGGGTGACTACTAAGGTCGTGGAGAGGTTGACTTTATTTAAATTTTCTATTGCTTTTTCTCGAATACTATTCAAATTAGCTCCACGTAAAACTTTTAGTTTTTTATCATCGAAAGAGTCAAATTGAAGGTAAACTTCAAAGTTGGGAGCATAGGTTGCTAATCGCTTCGTAAATTCTATGCTTTTTGCAATTTCAATTCCGTTTGAATTTACCATAAGGTGTTTAATTGGAAGAGATTTTGCGTAATCTAAAATTTCAAAAAACTGAGGATGAATCGTTGGCTCACCTCCACTAATTTGTACAACATCTGGTTCCTTTTCATTTTCAACAATTGTATCCAACATCTTTTTTACTTCCTCTAAAGAACGATGTCGTCCATAAGTTGGTGAGGATGATGCATAGCAAGTAGGGCAACTAAGGTTGCAACGATCCGTAACTTCAATAACAGTTAAACAAGAATGTTGTTCGTGATCAGGGCATAAACCGCAATCGTAAGGACAGCCAAAATCGGTTTTCGTGTTGAATTTATAAGGTGTTTCAGAAGCTTTATTATAGTTTCTTATGTTTTTGTAATATTCAACATCATCGGCAATTAAAACTTTAGAATTACCGTGTTCTTTGCACCGTTTTAGCATAAAAACATTGTCGTCTTCAAATACTATTTTAGCATCCACTCGCTTTAAGCAAGTAGGGCATAAACTAAGTGTGTAGTCGTAATAAGTATACTTTCTAGTTGGCACGGTAAAAAAGGCTTTTAAAGGTTTTAAAGTAGTACATCAAACAAACTATACACAGCCACTGAATACTGCTTAACCCGAGTGTAAAAAAGATATTTGGCTTTAAAAATTCAATAATTAATCTGAAACTAAAATAACCAATCATAAAGAGCTTGAAGATATCACCGTTTTTCCAAAAATTGTTGTATTTAACCTTTTTTAATAGTAAGAATAACATGATGAGGAACAACAATTCATAAAGTGCAATAGGGTGCCTTAAAATTCCGTCTCCTAAGTTCATTCCTGTAAAAAAGGTTGTTTCTTTTCCGTATGTAAATTCATTTGTACCACTTAAAAAACAGCCAATCCTACCAATAAATATCCCAAAAATTATAGGGAATGTAAATAAATCACCCGATGATAGGGGTTCTTTAATGATTTTTTTGGCTATTTCTACTCCAAGTAATCCACCAAATAACCCTCCCATAATTGTTTTACAATTATATAATTGTACTATTTCCTTAACAGAGTTTAGAAAGATGGGGTTTTCTAAAAATCCTATCAATCGAGAGCCTAGAAAGGCGCCAATAATTGCGCCTAATAAAATTGATAATCTATTTTTTTTCGAAATGTGATCAGATGTGTTTTTTTTGAGATATACGTAATATCGAAATGCAACAAAGAACGCTAATGTCTCTATTATTAGATGCGTGTTTAAAGAGTACCCAAATATGATCGGCTCGAAGGGGATTTTCATAAAGTCATGGAGTGGGTTAGGGTTCAAGAAACTCAAACCTTGAAATCGTTTCACCTTTGACCTCGACAGTTTCTAAAAACACATCAAGGGGCCTTACCCAGAGTTTTCTTTCACCATAAAGGGGACGATAAACAACCATTGCTTCAATTGTTTCCGAATGAATAGCCAATTCTATAACTTGGTATAGTTTGTTTTTGTAATGGCGATACGTACCGGGTTTTAACATAAAATGGCAAGATTAAATTAAACGTAAGAATTAATTTTGTTTTTTTTGTGGCCAAATAGGAAAAAAACCATTTAAGGTGAAGTTTTATATTTTGCATAAAGTGAAAAGTCACTTATTTTCAGGGATATGATTTAAAAATCTTAGTGCTATTTTTTTGTTTTGAGAACTTTCGTTTTTTATGGATGATATCGGAGAATTAAATGGTTTAATAATAGCGTATATAGATTTTAAGATAAACTACCATTATTCAAAAAAGAGTGCGCTTAAGTCCAAAAACAAATGCATTTAGTTCGTTAACAGCAATGCTTTTTTAACGGTTTAAAGGGTTGAGTTGTTTTGACATTTAAGAGGGTTAAAGATAACTTTTCCTTATTTCATATCATATATTGTTAGAGTTTTCTGAGGGTATTATAGAGAATAATCCTTATTTTAATTTATGCAAAAAACTATAACTCTACTTTTATTCGCAGTAAGCTTTAACCTTTTTTCTCAAGTTCAGGAATTAACAGATGCAAACGTAAAGAGTAAATTGAATATTAACGATGGGAAAATTGTTGTAGTCGATTTTTACGCAACATGGTGTGGTCCATGTAAAATTATAGCACCTATAATGGAAGAGGTTTCTAAAGAATACAGCAAGCAAGTTTCTATTTATAAATTAAATGTCGACAAACATATATTTGATGATCAGGTTGGTATTAGAGCAATGCCAACTTTATACTTTTATAAGAACGGTATTTTATTAGAACAGGTAGTTGGAGCTGTATCTAAAGAGAAAATACTACAAGTGCTAAAAAAACACGGATTGAAAGTGGCATCTTAATATATAAATTCAGCAATTGAACTTTTTAACGTTTTCATAAAGAATAATGCGACTTTTTAAAAATTCTTAAAAGAATTTCCGTTTTACAAAAAAGAGTAAGTATGTTAATGAATAAGTAGTGTAGCACTTGAATAAAATGCGCAATTTCGGAATACTATAATTGTTAACCGAATAATATGTTGCATGATAGTTGTTTGTTTTTTAGGCTTTATAGTAAAAGCGCTTAGTCAAATTAGAGGAAGAGTTGCAGGTGAAGATTTAAACAAAAAACAACCATTTAAATTCAATTATTAATCTAGTTAAATGTACGCGTTTTTTTGCTCCGAACTTTAACGATTAGTGAAACCCGAAAAAGATGATTAAAAAATACTTAATAGCATCAGTTTTAGCCATAAGCTTAAGTTTAGCATCAGCCCAAACCATTAATTCAGAAAAGTCTATTGTAAACTTTGAAGTAAGCAACATGGGTTTTAATACTGTGGAGGGAACTTTTAAAGGAATGACAGGAGAAATTGTGTTTGATGACAGTAATTTAGTAATGTCTTCTTTTAAAGTATGTGTAGATGCTAATACAGTGTTTACGGAGAATGAAAAAAGAGATGCTCATTTAAAAAAAGAAGATTTCTTTAACACTTCAAAATTCCCTACAATTTGTTTTGTATCGAATTCCATATCAAAATCGAAAGAAGTTTTTGTTGTAAAAGGAGTGCTTGAGATGCATGGAATTACGATGGGAGTTGAAATCCCATTTACGTACAAAAACAAAGTTTTTAAAGGGGAATTATTGATCAACCGATTGGATTATAAAGTGGGAGAAGGTACAGGTACTTTTATGGTAGGGAATGAGGTAGAAATAGAAATAATATGTGCAATTAAGTAAACTAAAACAAAATAAACAACCTTACATTTTTTGAATATACAGGACTATTTTCTTTTGTTTCTCCTTACGGATTTATTCCTCTTTTTCTTTATTGCCCATTTGATCGTCGGCAAACTTTTTTGGAGAAGTACCTACCTGACTTTTAAATACACGAATGAAGTTACTTGGACTGTTAAAACCAACGATATATCCAACTTCAGATACTGTTTTATAATTCCCGCTGGTTAAAATTCTTTTTGCCTCTTCTATTCTTAAATAGTTCAAATATTTTGGAAATGTAAGCTTAGTCTCCTCCCTAATTATTTTAGAGATTTCATTCGTGTTTTTTCTGAATTCTGTCGTTAAATCCGAAAGCGTAAAATCAGGATTTGAATAATTTTCACCTAAAAATGTAATAATTTTGTGTCCTAATTTCTCCGTTTTTTCAAATTGGGTACGTTGAATCGGAACATGAACAACTTGAGTATTAAACTTGAATGGATTGTCGAATATAAATTTGTAAACCACAATTAAAACCAAGGTTGTTAGAATAATAATAAAGTAAAGAAGGGTTAAGTCTTTTTTTAAGTAAAGGTGGTTAATTGTGAATTTATCTTCAATCCCAGCCTCTAATAACTGACAAGATTCAAAAGAAATTGCTTCTACCAAGGAAAGATCTTGTTGAGGTATTTCAGCTTGGGATACTTTATTGGTGTTGTACCAAGAAGATGGAGTGAAAAAAGTGTTTAAAGGCAAATTATATAACGTTTGCCCCTTTCTTATTTCAATGAACTGTCGAATGTATTGATGCGTTTCTTTTTTATTTTGAACACTTAAATTGATGGGGATTCTTCTTGCTAAATTAGTGTTTATACCAATTTCAATTATATCGTAATTTGAAAAGTCAATTTCGATGTCTTCTAATGGAAAATAGAATCCGCTGAATGATTTTTCTTTTTTTGTGGATTTAGTATATCTGAATGAAAACGAATCTAAATCATGGTAAATAAGCTCCGCTTTGGAGGCATCCTCTGAGCGGTCCTCAGCAAATGTGTCAGGGGTTCGTTGTGATTCAGGATGATTTTTAATTGAAGTAAGAACTGGAATTAGATCTAACTCTGAATTGTACTCAAAAAGGGAAAGTAAGAGCCCACTAAGGAGGATAGTAATAAAACTGCAAACTCTAAAAAGAAGCGCTTTCTTATTTTTCGGTTTTAATGAATGATACAATATATTGTAATCTGATGGTGGTTTACTGATACGAAAGATAAATATTTTATACGAATCATGTAATGTTTATGCGGCTGAATTATTGAATAAAACCTCTAGTTCGTTTAAAGATTCATAAAGTTGTTTGAAGGTTGTAATTTCAAAATATCGAGGTTGTACAGTATCAATATCATACTCTTGGTGAATTATTTTATGGATATCATACGGAATAAAAACACTTTTTCTTTCATCAACTATGGTTGCTTCTTTTATCGAAGAAATAATTCCAGCGCCATACGATTTCGTTTTTCCTTGCCTGCTTATAACACCAAATTCAATAGTAAACCAATACAAACGTTGTAGTTGCTCTATTTTAATAAAGTCTTGTTTCCACTTACAAGCAAGATCCCCAATTTTTTGAGCAAAAGCTCCATAGTCCTGATTCATAAAAAGTGGAATATGTCCAAAAATATCATGAAACATATCCGGCTCTTCAATGTAGTTTAACTCTTTTCGAGATCTTAACCAGGTTGAAGCACAGAATCGTTTGTTCCGTAAATGATCAAAAAAAAGATCGGCTTCAATTAATCCGGGTACTACATGAACAGTCCAACCAGTAGCAGTTTTAAGTTTTGAGTTTAAGTGATCGAAATTAGGAATTTCATAAGAGTTTAAAACAGATGAAAGTTGGTTCATACAATCCATGTATTCCCAGCAAACTTTGTTTTCTAGATTTTTGTATTGATTTTCGAAAAGATAATTCCAAATTTCAATATCCTCTTTTGTATATTTCTCCATCTCTTGTTTCATAACTCAAAATTTTCGTGGACAATTCTGTTAATTTGAGTAGCGAGTTCGTAATCTAAATTTGTCACATCGTTTTTAGTATGTGTAAATAAGGAAATCGATAGAGTATTGTAAACATTACTCCAATTTGGATGATGGTCTAATTTTTCAGCCTCAACAGCAATAAGGTTGATTGCCCTAATGGCATCCATAAAAGAATTAAACACAATCTCTCTGGAAATATTAGTCCCGTTATTTTTCCAATTTTCTAACCGATAAGTATTGCTTTTCATTTTTAAATTAATAAAGGTCTACCCGTAATAACGAGGCAAACTATTAAAAAGGTTCATTGTGCATTTTATACTCATTGAATATACTGTACCATGAAATATGAACTTTACATTGAAAATAAGCGTAGACTGCTTATGACCTCGATTAAAAAAATATTGAAAGAGTTTGAAAACCAAGAACCTGAAATTGTATTTCAATGGAATGATTCTGAAACTAATGCTAAGGGATGGGTTGTAATTAACTCCTTAAGAGGTGGAGCTGCGGGTGGAGGAACTCGAATGCGAAAAGGTTTAACGCTTGATGAAGTTCGATCTTTAGCAAAGACAATGGAGGTTAAATTTACAGTGAGCGGTCCAGTTATTGGTGGAGCAAAATCTGGAATTGATTTTGATCCGACTGATAGTAGAAAAAAAGAGGTTTTAAGCAGGTGGTACAAAGTGGTTAGTCCTTTACTTAAGCAATACTATGGAACGGGCGGAGATATGAATGTGGATGAAGGTAAAGAGGTCGTGCCATTAACTGAGAAATATGGTTTGTGGCACCCACAGGAAGGTATTGTAAATGGCTTTTATAATTCAAATGATGCTGATAAAATTAAAAAGATAGGACAATTAAGGATAGGTGTGCCCTCTGTTATTGCAAATCCAGCATACACACCTGATTATAATTTGAGGTATTCTATTTCGGATATGATTACCGGATATGGAGTAGCCCAATCGATTATACATTATTATAAAATTTGGGGGGGAGATATTCGCAACAAAACTGCTTTAATTCAGGGATGGGGGAATGTTGGCGCAGCAGCTGGCTTTTTTTTAGTGAAAGAAGGTGTTAAAATTAAAGGAATAATTGATAAATGGAAGGTGTTAATCGTAGATGGTGGGTTAGATGAAGTACAGGTTACTAACTTGTTTAATAATAGAGAAAATAACAGATTAACCTCCGAAAGTGCAGTTGATTTCAAAGAGGGAGAACAAGCGTTTTGGTCTACTCCAGCAGATATTTTTATTCCTTGTGCAGGATCACGTTTAGTAACCAAGTCGAATGTTTTAGAGTTAATGAATAATGGTTGCAGTTTAATTGCTGCAGGAGCGAACGTTCCATTTGATAATAAAGCGATCCTTTATGGTGATTTACACGAATGGATTGATCAGCAAATCACAGTTATTCCAGATTTTATAGCCAACTGTGGTATGGCTAGAACGTTTGCGTATTTAATGCAAAGCAAAGTAGAAATATCTTCAAAAGCTATATTCGAAGATGTTTCTCAAACTATTTTCAATGCGCTAGAGGCAATTTATGCAATTAGCACCAAGTCTACTCATGTTAGCGAGCGCGCACTGGGTATTGCAATTAAAAAATTAATATAAAGCATGTACCACAAATTAGGGAACATACCACATAAAAGGCATACTATCTTCAGAAAAGAAGACGGATCGTTGCACCATGAAGAGTTGTTTGGAAACGAAGGGTTTTCGGGTGATTCATCCCTTGTTTATCATTTACATGCTCCAACTCAAGTTAAGGCTATTGGAAAATGCGTGAATATGAATCCAAAAGAAGCCGTATCAGAAAACGTTACTTCTCGAAAGTTAAAAGGAAAGAATCTTAAACCTCATAATGATTATTTAAAAAGTAAAACACCTTTGTTTTTTAATCAAGATTTGATCATTGGAATGAGTGTTTCGGGGTCAAATAAACCTGATTATTTCTATAAAAACGCAACTGGAGATGAACTTATTTTCGTTCACGAGGGAAAAGGAATATTAAAAACATTTTTAGGAAATATTCCTTTTTTTGATGGTGATTATTTAATTATTCCAAAAGGGATAATTTATCAAATCGAATTTGAATCAGAAAACAACAAAGTGTTCTATATAGATTCAGCGAGTTCTATATCTTTTCCAAAACGTTACCTCAGTAAGAAAGGTCAGTTTTTGGAGAACTCCCCAGTTTGTGAAAGAGATATTAGATTGCCGCAGGAACTTAAAACTGTAGATGCAAAGGGGGAGTTTACAATCATTATTAATAAAAATCATCATTTGCATGAAGTTGTTTATGCGCATCATCCGTTTGATGTAGTTGGATGGGATGGGTATTGTTATCCATTTGCTATCTCAATCCATGATTTCGAGCCACTAACGGGTAGTATTCATCAGCCACCTACAATTCATCAATTATTTGAAGCACACAATTTTGTAGTTTGTTCTTTTTGTCCAAGAATGTTCGATTATCATCCAGATGCTATTCCTACGCCTTATAACCATAGTAATTTAGACTCTGATGAGGTTTTGTATTATGTGGAGGGAGATTTTATGAGTAGAGATAGTATAGAGTGTGGAGATATAACACTCCATCCAGGGGGAATTCCTCATGGACCACATCCTGGAACAACGGAGAAGAGTATCGGAAAAAAAAGAACAGAGGAGTTGGCAGTGATGGTTGACCCATTTAAGCCGTTAAAAATAACAGAAGACGCCATTGATATTGAGGATGATAATTATTTTAAATCTTGGTTAACGGATTAGTTATGGAAGAGAAAAAAGATTTCTTACCCTTATTAGGAACTGATTATGTAGAGTTTTACGTAGGTAATTCTCTGCAGGCTGCGTATTATTATCAAACTGCTTTTGGGTTCCAACCTTTGGCGTATTCAGGATTATCAACAGGTAATCAAGTAACTGAATCATATGTTGTTCGTCAAGACAAGATTACGTTTGTATTTACAACGCCTTTATATGAGAATAGTATAGTAGGTAAACATATTGATAAACATGGTGATGGAGTTAAAATAATTGCTTTATCGGTGCTTGATGCCGATTTGGCATTAAAGGAAACGGCGCTAAGGGGCGCGGTTATTTCCTTAGATTTTGAAATATTGAAAGATGCAGACGGAACAATAGCAAGGAGTGGAATAAAAACATATGGAGAGACTGAACACTACTTTATTGATAGAACAAAATATAAGGGTGAGTTTTTACCTGGTTTTAAAGCCTGGAGTCCAACTTACAAACCTAAGCCGGTAGGACTTAAGTTTGTTGATCATATGGTTGGGAATGTCGATTGGGGACAGATGAACATATGGGCTGAATTTTATATTAATGTAATGGGCTTTACCCAATTAGTTTCGTTTGATGACAAAGATATTTCTACAGATTATACAGCTCTAATGAGTAAAGTAATGTCTAATGGAAATGGACGTGTGAAATTCCCTATTAATGAGCCGGCTAAAGGGCGAAACAAATCTCAAATAGAGGAATATATAAAGTTTTACAATGGAGGAGGAGTTCAACATATTGCATTAGCAACTGATGATATTATTTCAACAGTTAGGGAGCTGAAAAAAAGAGGCGTTGAGTTTTTGTATGTGCCAAGTACATATTATAAAACAGTATTAGATAGAGTAGGTAGTATTGACGAAGAGTTGCAAGTGTTAAAAGAATTGGGTGTTTTAATCGATAGGGATGAAGAAGGATATTTGTTGCAAATATTTACTAAGCCTGTAGGACCTAGACCAACGGTTTTTTATGAAATAATACAACGAAAAGGAGCAACTTCCTTTGGGAAAGGGAATTTTAAAGCTTTATTTGAAGCAATTGAATTTGAACAGTCTAAAAGAGGAACGTTATAAAAAGCTGGATTAAAATAGCACACAATTCGGATTTTAGTATCCATAATCTACCTTTTGGTATTTTATCAAAAAACAATATCGATTCAATTGGTGTTGCAATAGGAGCGTATGTTCTGGATTTAGGTGCAATGTATGATTTAGGTTATTTTAATAATATCGATTCAGCGGATGTTTATCATTCTAGCTACCTGAACGACTTTATTAATTTGGGAAAGGAAAAAACAAGTGAAATACGGTTATTAATACAAAAAGAGCTTTGTGATGAGCATAGTGTTTTAAAAAGTAAGTTTAAGCGCTTTTTTCATGTTCAAAATGAGGTAATAATGAAACTACCTATTAGGATAGGTGATTATACAGATTTTTATAGCAGTAAATTTCATGCTGAGAATGTAGGTAAATTATTTCGAGATCCTGAAAATGCCCTTCCGCCAAATTGGTTGACAATGCCAATTGCATATCACGGCAGATCTTCTTCAATTGTGGTTTCAGGAACAGAAATTACCCGACCATGCGGACAATCGTTTTCGAACGACAAAACAGAATTGCGACATCAGCCGTCTAGTCTTTTAGATTTTGAATTAGAAATGGCGACGATAATAGGCAGAGAAAACACTTTAGGAAATCCTATAAGTTGTGACGATGCACAGGATTACGTATTCGGTTATGCTTTATTTAATGATTGGTCGGCTAGAGATTTACAAAAATGGGAATATCAGCCATTGGGCCCATTTACAGGTAAAAACTTTGCCTCTACATTGTCTCCTTGGATTGTTCTGACGGATGCTTTAGAAGCTTTTAAAACAAACGTAATTGAGCAAGTAGAGCCATTAAATTATTTAAAATCAGTCGATCCGTTCAGTTATGACATCGAACTACTGGCTTTTGTGAATGGAGTAGAAGTAACCAATACCAATTTTAAACATTTATACTGGAACCCATCTCAACAAATTGCCCACCATACGGTAAATGGATGCAATTTAAGAGTTGGTGATATATTGGCCTCAGGAACTATAAGTGGACCTGGTAAAACCGGAAAGGGGTGTTTATTAGAAATAACAGAAGGTGGGAAAACGCCGTTAATATTAAAGAATGGGGCGCAACGTTTATTTTTAGAAGACGGTGACGAAGTACGTTTAAAAGGGAGCTGTGTTAGCGGAGATATTCGCATTGGATTTGGGGATAATTGGGGAGTTATTAAAGCAAATAAATTATGATAAAAGATCCTGAAAACACCGATAATAGGTTGTTCTATCAGTTATTGTCCAGTGTAATTACACCAAGGCCGATTGCTTTGGTTAGTTCATGCGATATAAAAGGACAGGTTAATCTAGCGCCATTTAGTTTTTTTAATATGGTGAGTGTAAATCCTCCCATATTAGTTTTTTCTCCTTTAAGAAGGATGCGGACAAATACAACAAAGGACACCTTAAATAATGCAAAATCACAAAAGGAAGTTGTTATTAACATCGTTGGATTCGAGCACGTAGAACAAATGTCTTTAGCTGGTGGCGAATATGAAAATTCAATTAATGAATTTGATAAAACAGGATTTACAATAATAGAGTCCATAAAAATTGTTCCGCCTCGAGTAAAAGAAGCTATTGCAAGTTTTGAATGCAAAGTAATTGATATTTTGGAGTTCGGTAAAGAAGGTGGTGCAGGAAATTTAGTCGTTTGTGAAATCATACTTGCTCATTTCAAAGATGAGATTTTTAATGCTGCATCTCAAATAGATCCACACCTATTTAATCCAATAGGACGTTTAGGAAAAAGTTACTATATAAAAGGTGATGAACAGTCTATTTTTGAAATTGAAAAACGGAATGAAGGCTCAGGAATTGGATGGGATGCGATTCCCGATTTCATAAAAAAAAGTAAAGAATTATCAGGGAATGAAATTGCAAAATTAGCGAGTGTTCAAACTATTCCTATTCCAATAAGGACTGATGGAAATAAGCTTAAAGAGTCCGAAAAAATTCAACAGGTGAAACAACTCTTAAGTAAAGAACAGATAATAGAGGCTTGGGAGGTTATTTTAAGGTGAATAAACACTAATTTTTATAACATTAACAGGAACTAAAGCTTATCAAATATACTATCTCACAACCACCCGCTTAATTTGATGTTGAATTTTGCAGAAAACTTACGAGTTATTAGAAGCACGCTAATCAACAAAACCTGTATATTTCTAAACGTTACTCGAAATTGATGAGAATGGAAAACGAAACAGATTATATTAGTAGAAAAAAGGAGTTATATCCAGTATCTAATGAGCTCATCGCTTATTTAAAAAAATTTAAACGTTATGATGAGGTTTCTATTAAATACGATGACTTAAATAGATATTCCGGAGCGGTTACACTGTATGATAAAAACGGAGATGATTCTTTGTGGGAAACCATTATATATGATCAATGGTTTTTAAAAGAATTAGACCGAGGCTTAAAGGAGGTTTATGCGATTTTGAAAATGGGTAAAGACTTGTCCGTTTGTGAACATTTGAAAGTAGATAGAGTGGATTGCTGTAGGTATGGAAACACGAAGCCTTTTCGAATAAAGATTAACAATAAACTAAACGATAATCACGATTATTTTTACATTAAAAAAATAGATTCTTCAAGGGTTTATGGATTAGAAATTGAGCATTTATTATCGCCTTCGATGATTAATTTTTTTGTATTCGAAGATACATTAGTAGAAGAACATATTGCCGGAATCCCAGGTGATCAGTTTGTTACAGAATACCTTAATGAAAATAAGATTAACAAAATTAGAATTGCGAAGGAATTTGTGAAATTTAACGAGCGTTGTTTTGTACGCTTGTTAGGTGACATGAGGTCCTATAATTACGTTATTGATATCACGCCAGATTTCGATAATGAGCAATATAGAATAAGAGCCATTGATTTCGATCAACAATCTTACGAAGGAAAAAAAGTACTCTACCTACCTCAATTTATTAAAGAAAATAATGCTTTCGTAATGATTTGTCTCGATTTGATGACACCCAAAACAGTGCATCAATACCAACAAGAAGAGCGGTCATTAATGAGACGAAGAGCTTTCTCTTCCAAGCATCGCTTTTTAGACCTATTTGAAATAATGGAGAAGGAAGTGATTTCAACACCTCAAAAAATCGCACAATTAAAAGAAGAGTTAAATAAGCATTTTAAAACTACGGTATATTCGGTTTGCACAACAATGGGACAAATCTTAAAAATACACCTCACGACTACGCTCGATTTAAAAGATTATTTTGATTAAATCCCTAATTGGAGAATATTTGTTGAAGTGGCAACTTAATTAGTAACAGCACTATTAATTGCATCTTTTGTACCTCGAGGTTTTGAGTTTTCATTTGGAACAATACCGCAATAAGTTAACTCTCATCAAGAAAATGCCTTGGTTTATTTTTGGTTGAGTCTCTGCGCACATAAAAAAAGTAGCGTCAAAAAAAACAATGTTATTATTCATCTTTAACACAACAGTTAATTGGCGATGTAAAAAATAAAGCTGTTTTTTAAAGTAAATAAGATTCAAAATAAAGTGTTTTATTATTTACCATAAAGACTAACTAAATAACCTTATGTTTATGATCTAAAACTCGAGTATTTTAAACGACTCAAAACGTGAAAATTATGGGAGGAGTAGAAATATTAGGATACGTAGCGATGGTTGCTGTAGGTGTTTCAATCGCCATGAAAAAAATATACTATTTAAGAATTTGGAATTTAATAGGAGCAGTTCTTTTCACCATTTACGGGTACTTAATAGAAAGTAATCCAGTTATGATTTTAAACATCATTTTAACATTACTCAATATATATTACCTTGTTCAGATGGCTAAATCGAAAGATAAAGCGGATTAAACACTTCCATCTCTTAAAATTTCTTTTGGAGAGGTTTTCATGATCTTTCGATTATTCGCTAAACCAATAAAAGTTACAAATACAACCACTAAGCCCGGCACTAAAAGCAACGGAATCCAAGAAACAATTAAATCTGTTTTAAAAGAATAAGTAGCCAATAATTGCGCACCGATAAAAGAAAGTGTCGTTCCTGGTATGGAGCCTAAAATACCTAAAATAATATACTCAACAGCCGTCATTTTAAAAATTTGTTTACTCGTAGCACCAATAGTTCTCAGCATCGCATTTTCTTTTAAACGCTGAAATTTACTCGTTCGAACAGCTCCAATTAAAACAATAAAACCAGTTAAAATACTAAACAAGGCTAAAAAGTTAATTACCCAAGCGATTTTCGATAGTATATTTTCTACCAATCCCATAACCGATCTTAAATCAATAACGGTAACACTCGGATGAGCAATTACAAGTTTCTGCTGCATCTTTGCCGCAATTTCATTCGTTGGAGCCTGCGTAGTTAAAACGTTCGTTTGAGGCGCATTATTTAAAGCCCCTTCCGGGAAGATTACGGAGAAGTTCATCTTCATTTGAGACCATTCAATTTTTCGAATACTTTTAACCTCTGTCTCTAACAATACCCCCTGAATATTAAATTCGATGCGGTCACCGATTTCTAATTTAGCAGCTTTTTTAAATCCAATGTCAATCGAAATTGGAATCACTTCAAGATCATCAATTCTACCAATCCAATTACCATCTAAAAGGCTTTCAGATTTCACTAAAGAATCACGGTAAGATGCTCTAAATTGACCATCCAACACCCAGTTTTTAATGCCGTTTGTTGAATCTTCTTTTAGCGTTGTAGTTCTCACACCATTAATGCTGTGAACCTTCATTGCAATTACAGGGATTTGTTCTAAAACGGGTTGATCGAAAGATTCAATAGTTTTGCTAATTGATTTGATGTCTTCCTTTTGTACATCCAATAACAATATGTTTGGCGTTTCTACATTTTTCTGAAAAGAGGTGCTACTAATTAAGGCATCTTTTGCCAAATAAAGCGTATTAATTAAAAATACACCAACTCCAATACACAAAATTAAGGTGATGGTTTGATTACCTGGACGGAATAAATTAGATAAACCTTGTCGAGCAGGAAATCTCCACTTCTTTGGAAATAAATTCTTAATTAGTTTGATAAAAACCCCCGCAATTAAACGAATTAATGTGAATACCACTACAATTCCTCCTAAAAAAATAAGTGAATAAAGTAACTCTCCCAACAACAAATATGAAAATAAAAACACAGTTAAGGCTACAATTGGGCCAACAATAAATCCTAATATTTTCTTTTTCTTACCAGCTGTTTCTTGAGCTCTTAAAACCTGATTAGGAGTGACAAACCAAGTACTAATTAATGGATAAAGGGAGAATACTACCGACATGATTATACCAATGGTTAAGCCTAAAATTACAACCGAAGGAATAACTGCAAACGATACATTTACTGGTAAAAAGTCACCCAAGAGAATAGGGAAGAGTTGCTGTAAACCAACTCCTAATATCGTACCAAACAAACTCCCAATAAATCCTATGAAAACGATTTGAAATAGATAGATCAAAAAAGTTTGTTTTCGAGTTACTCCGATACATTTAAGTACTGCAATCGCTTTGTTTTTTTCTTTGATGTAAATATTGGTTGCACTTGCTATTCCTAAGCAACCCAATAGTAAAGCTGTAAATGCAACTAAGTTTAAGAATTTACCAAAGTTGTTGTAGCCGTCTCCTAATTGTTTACCTGCTGAAACATGGGTATCTAAATCAGCACTTTCTAAATCTAAAATAGGCAGCAGCTCTTTTTCTAATTGCTTTAAATTTGTTAGTTCATCGGTTTTAAAATAAAACTGATATTCAACACGACTCCCTTTTTGGATTAATCCAGTTTGTTCAATTAATTCAAATGGAATAAAAACTGGAGGCATAATAGATGCTGAAATTGCCGACTTTCCAGGTACAGATTTTAAGGCTCCCACAATTGGAAGCGTTACTTCCCCAACCTTAATGGAGTCACCCAATTGTAAATCAAACTGCAACATCGTAGTGGCATCAACCAAGGCTCCTTTAATTATTTTGTAGGATTCTGCTGCTGTTACTGGTTGCGTTTCAACTTTTCCGTAAATAGGGAATAAGCCTTCGTAACCACTTACCTTTATTAGTTTACTTCCTTCGTTTTTAGGAAAAAACGCCATGGATGCAAAATTTATTTCACGGGCTTTGTAGCCTAACGAATCTACAATATGCAAGACTTTTTCAGTAGGAATTTGTCGGCTGTCAATAATAAAATCTGCTCCCATTAAACTCTTGGAATCTGACTTTATTTTTACTTTTAAATTGCTTCCGAAAGATTGTATTGCAACAACCGCTGAGATACCTAAAACAATAGAAGCGATGAAGAGATACAGTTTTTTTCGACTAGATCTCCAGTCACGCCAAGCCATCTTAAGCAACCAACCTAATTGATTTTTCGTTTTTAATTGATTCATTTTTGTTCTTACTTAAGCCTTGGTTTCTTCTTTAAAAATTTTCCCACCCTTAATCACAATCATTCGTTGTGTTTGTTTTGCAAGCTCTAAATCATGGGTTACAATTATTAAAGTGGTTCCAGCTTCTTTGTTTAAATCAAGTAATAATTTCACCACGTTTTCACCACTTTCTTCATCTAAATTTCCAGTAGGTTCATCGGCGAACAAAATAGTTGGTCGGTTAGAAAAAGCCCTAGCCATTGCAACACGCTGCTGCTCTCCTCCTGATAATTGAGAAGGATAATGGTTTATCCGTGATTCTAATCCAACCTTTTTTAATAACTCTTTTCCAACTGCACTTGCATTTTTATCCCCTTGCAATTCCAAAGGAACAATTACGTTTTCTAGTGCAGTGAGGGAAGGGAGTAATTGGAAATCTTGAAAAATAAATCCTACTTTTTGATTTCTTAAAATGGCTCTTTCATCTTCGTTTAACGATCCTAAATCAACTCCACACAACTCGATAGTTCCTCCAGAAGTATCATCTAACCCAGCGCATAGTCCCAGCAGGGTGGTTTTCCCACTTCCTGAAGGGCCAACAATAGCAAATGTCTCCTGCTCGTTTAAACTGAAATTGATGTCCTCTAAGATTTTCAATACCTGATTGCCGGTTTTAAAGCTTTTACTAAGATTTTTTATGTTTAATATTGGAGACATGTTAAACGCGTTATATTTGTTAGTTTGAATTTCAAATTGGAAACCAAACAAAATTAAGTCAATATGAGTAATTACGGAAGTTTTAATCCATCAGCGGTTGCTAAGTTAGTGTTAGGTGCCGTATTTTTTACTTTATTCGGTTGTGGAGAAAGTTCAGTTCCTGAAAAATCAGCCTCAAAAAAATCAGTTGTTAAGAAAATTGAAAAGCAAAAGAAACGAGATGTGATTCTGTGTTTTGGAAACAGCTTAACGGAAGGTTATGGCTTAAATTCTGAGGAGTCGTATCCTAATTTGCTGCAAAATAAACTGGATTCTTTTGGGTACGATTATGAAGTTGTAAATGCAGGTTTGAGTGGAGAAACTACAGCAGGTGGAAGAGGTAGGTTAAATTGGGTTCTAAAAAACAATGTGAACATTTTTATTCTTGAACTAGGCGCAAACGATGGTTTAAGAGGAATTCCTTTAAAAACAACCAACGATAATTTAAAAGATATTATCGATACTGTAAAAGCAAAATTACCAAATGTAGAGATTGTACTCGCTGGAATGCAAATTCCTCCAAACTTAGGAATAGAATATACTAATGGATTTGAATCTATTTTCCCAAATTTAGCTAAAACACATAAAATCCATTTAATCCCTTTCCTTTTGGAAGGGGTTGCGGGAAATCCTTCCTTGAATCAAGCAGATGGAATTCATCCAACTGCTGAGGGGACTAAAAGAGTAGTTGAAAACGTGTGGAAGGTTATTGAGTCATTGTTGGTGAAGTAATTACTTTGTTAAAGTTGGGGATATCGGGTCAAGACCGGCATAACAAATGTTTTATTTGGGTTGTTATTCTCTTTTTGTTCTCGGATTATTTCTTGTTTTACAAATTCATTTTTTTTTGCGTTTAACATTTGGATGATTATCTGTAAAAATTATTTTAAATAACTCTTAGTATTAGTTGCTCTCCTCTGTAGGCGAGTGTATATTTATCGGATAAATAAGCAACCTTTTTATCACTATTCGGTACTTGAATACATGAGACAAACCTTGGCTATAATAATGGTCTTAAGAACGCTAGGAACCCTTAATGCTCAAATACAAGAGTTTCCAGATTCGATTAAATGGCAGCGGGTAAACACCTTAATAGCTACCGAAAGTGTGTTTTATTTAGGAGGATTAAGTTATTTACAATACGTTTGGTATCATGATAAAGAGCGTGTTCCTTTTCATTACTATAACGACAATAAGGGCTGGCTACAATTAGATAAATTAGGGCATGCTATAACAGCCTACAAGGAAAGTTACACAGGATATTATGGATTAAGAAAAGCTGGGGTATTTAAAAAGAAGGCCTTAATCTATGGCGGACCATTAGGTGTGTTTTTACAGGCGCCAATAGAAGTTTTTGATGGACTATACAGCGGTTGGGGATTTTCATGGGGAGATATGATTGCAAATACTTCCGGATCTCTTTTATTAGTAGGGCAAGAGTTATTGTACGGAGATCAAATTTTGAAATTAAAAATGAGTTATCAGCGGTCGGCAATGGCAGATTTGTACCCATCTTATTTGGGAGAAAACCAACTACAAAGCTTTTTTTACGATTACAACGGTCATACATATTGGTTAAGTGTCAATTTAAACAGGATTGCACCAAACAAAAAAATTCCAAATTGGGTAAATATCGCAGTAGGATATAGCGGTGAAAATATGTTTAATGAATTTAAAAACGGGGGTAGATACGCAGAATATGAACGACACCGGCAGTACTATTTATCGCTTGATATAGACTGGACTAAAATCAAAACAAAAAACAAGATTTTAAGAACCGTATTAGATGCGATGATGGTTGTAAAATTACCTTTTCCCGCAATTGAATTTTCTCCACAAAATGTATGGAAAGGGAGGGGTTTATATTTCTAGTTTACCCGCTAAAGCCTATATAATTCTCTTAAAATAGTGTGCTCGTGAATATGTTTAACAATCAACTTATTGTAAAGATTATTCACTGTTCTTTTTCAGGATAAGTTTCTTTATTTTTCTCACTTGTTTGAACATCCGATTCAAAGAAATTCGATGGAGAAGCTAAGTATATTCTTGTCATTTTTGTGTCTTCAGAAATATCAATGGCGTGTACGCTTAAATTTTGCATAATTATTTTTTTAGTTGATAATTCAAACTTAAGAAAGTCGTTTTGGTTTATCAATCCCTACTTTTAGGTATCGTTTGTTCAAGACAATTTCTTCAATAAAATAGGTTACTTTTCTTTTTTTAAGAATTTGTATTTTAGTCGCTACAATAAAAACCAATGCAGCAAATCATCAATTTTATTAAGGATTCATTTCAAACAAAGGAGTTTTCTAGTAGTGACAGACAAGCTTTAAAAAAGCTAATATCCGTCAAACAACCTTCAGCTCATGAATTAAATGTGTTAAGAAGTGAGTTGTTTGGTCTGATTGAAAATCAATCTAACTCCGCCGATGTTGTGAAATTGGTGAACTGGATTGAAGGCATTAACAAATGCTTACTACCAAAACAAGAGGACGTTAAAACGCCTGAAAACAGATGTTATTTTAGTCCGGGAGATGATTGTGAAAACGCAATTGTTTCTTGTATCAGAAACGCAAAACACAGTGTGAAAATATGTGTGTTTACAATTAGCGAAAACGTTATTTCTGATGCGGTTGTTAAAGCGCACAAAAAAGGAATATCGGTAAAAATAATTACGGATAATGATAAACTGAATGACATGGGTAGTGATATTCGAATGTTATCTAAAGCAGGAATTAGAATTCGAATAGATCAATCGTCTAGTCATATGCACCACAAGTTTTGTGTTGTTGATAAGGAAGTTTTATTAACAGGAAGTTACAACTGGACAAAAAGTGCGGCGGATAGAAATCAAGAAAATATATTGGTAACCGAAGATCCGAAAATGGTTAAATCCTATTTAAGTGAATTTGAAAAACTATGGGATCTTTTTAAAGACTTTTGATTGATGAATAATTCGATTAAATTGTAAAAAAATCATCGTTAGGCTTAACTTTTTCCTTGTTTAATTTATTTTTTATGTGTTATTGGAAGTCTTACCCCGTTTAATTCATCTTTAGTTTAAATAATCCAGCGCCTCTTTCAGTCCTTTTAAGCTTCCTTTTTGGAGATCGGTTATTTTATATATTTCATCCGACACCTCTGTTTCTTCAATTTTAAAAAGAACCTTCTCATCTTCTTGATCAATAACAATTACCGAAACAGGTTCACCTAACGGTAAATCTTCAAATGTGAAAAACTCGGGATCTTCATTTCCAATCATGATTGTTTTGTAATTTTTGAAAATGATTTTAGCAAATACGTTTTCTGATTTAGGAACCTGTACAACAAAATCAGTAGTTACAGGATTGGGGTTTATAAACTGATCGCAGTTCATCCATCCCAATTGTTTGGAATCAAATATGTAATACTGTAATTCAGCAAGACTTACAGCGCTTGTAGTTGAATCGGGATTGTTGAATTTATTTTCTATTTGTTTTAAATAAGCTTGGTTATTCATGAATTTTGGAGGCGTAATCTCTGTCCATATTTGAAACCATCCTGGCATCTCAATAGGAATTCCTGCAATAGTATAGGGCTTACATTTAGGGAATTCACGAACCACTTTCTCTAATCTTTTTGACATTTTATTTGTGATAAAACTTCCGTCTATTTTATCGTAAACCATGTTCCCATTCTTTTTTACGTCGTAGTGAACTTTTACGGCTTTATTTAGGAAGTAATCAATTTCGTTTTGATTAAAATTGAACATTTCAGGAATTGTATCCCAAACAGATCGTCCGTTTACAATGAACAATTCATTTGTATCTAGTCCTTCGTATTTATGATACCAAACCCAAATATTTATTTTCTTTTTAGGAACACTACTTTCTTCTAAAGCCCAATTTATCTTACCGTTTGCAACAATATCGTCTTCACCTTCACCAGAATATGACTCTTGTCCATAAAATAAGCGCATACTATCGTTTTTTGCTTCTTTTTTTGGAAAGTGAACAACCATTGATTTACCGTTTCTTAAACTTAATTGATTCCCATCAGCGTAAGCTCTCAACTCTATCATACCAGCTGTTTCGAGTAGTTTGTCTCCAGATCGCATGTTTAAATTCGATGCAATAATATCGGAGTTTTTATAAAATTCCTGCATAGTGATGATTACACTATCCGTAATTATATCTCCAGAAGCGTTTCGAAAAGATCCTTTTTCAATGAAAACTTTAGTCCCTTCTTCTCCTGTAATAATTGTATCGGAAGATGTGTTAATAAAGAAACTTTGATCTTCTTTTTGCAATTTATCCCGAACGGTAATGGTTTTGTCTGTATTACAAGAAATGATAAAAAGACAAAATAAACAGTAATAAATAAAACGCATAATTTTTCTTTCAAATTTAAAGGTATAGAAATTAAAATTTCTTGCGGTAGTGGAATATAAATTAGTCCAACTCCTTCACTAGAGGACAATAAAAATGTAATGATGGAATATTCTGTTGTATTTTTACCGAGAAACTTAATATTTCATTAAACTTATATTTGAGGATGAAAATCGTAGTCGTTATTTTCGCTGGGTTGATTTTAATTGGTTGTACAGCAGTAACACCCGTTCTAAAATCAGAAGAAGATTGGTCGGAAATTAGTTACGAAAGTCATATTAAAAAATTGGTGAAGTATAATTGTTTTGGTTGTCATAGAGGTGTATATTCTAAAGCAAATTTAAATTTATCTACTTATAGTTCGGTAAAATCAGCAACACAGGAGGGCAGCTTGTTAGATCGGATTAACGATATAGAACACCCAATGCCAATGAGAGGATTAATGTCGAGTAACGAACGAAAGCAATTCTTACATTGGGCAAAAAACGGATGTCCTTTGAGTCCTCATTCAGTAAAGTCCAAGGATTAATTTTCACCTACTTAGGAGATGGGTTAGCTGCGTTGTAAAGAAAATCAATTAATGATTCTTTACCCGTTCCCTGATCGAAGCTAATTTCCCAAATTGCGATTCCAATATTATTTTGCTCTTTCACTTTTTTCACTTTTTGACCAAGTGTGTTAATTCCGTTATGTATGACAATTTGAGATTTGGTTTCAAGTGTATCATTTGTATAGGCCTGAGGGAAATCCATCAGCGTTTCGTTATACAAAACGGCAGCTGCAGTAGCTGAATTTCCAGCCGTATGATTTTTATCAAATCGAATTCCATAAAAAGGAACGGCCATTGTTATTTTCTCAGCGTTTTCTTTTCCAATTTTGTTTAACCAATAAGCGTAACCATTATCAAACAAATTCATGTCGCTGTGATGTCCTATTGCGCTCCAAACTCCAGCTCCGTCGTATGACATGATGATCAATTCATCAGCGTATTTTATGAGTTGTGCAGGATAGTGTTTGCCATAATAATCCGATCCGTAAACATCAAAAGAAAGCCACATCTTCTCTTTTTGAGTTTCGGTGTACAATTGTTTAAAGAGTGCAACGATATCCTTGTTTACTTTTTCGCTCACCTTATTAGGATTAGGCCAGTGTTCCCAGTCAATATTTATTCCGTCAATTTTATGCTCCTTACAATATTGAATGGTTTGATTTACAAAGTTGGTTCGTGCTTCTTCCGTGGCCGCTAAAACAGGAAAGGGTTCACTTTTTGTAGCGCCACCGATTGCTAATGAAACTTTAACATTTTTAGCGTGGCATCGTTTAACGATGAAATCAATGTCGGTTAATTCAGAAGCATTCAAATTTCCTTTTTCATCAGGCCAAGCAAAACATACAATAATTTCATCCAACTTTTTAAGTGGCGCTTGCATGATAGAATATTTGTGTTGATTCCAAGTTGTGAAAAAACCTTTAATCTCCATTTTTTTAAAGGGTATAGAATCGATTTGTCCAATTGATTGAATGCACAGTCCTAAAATAAAAAGTAGCGAAAGAAAAAGAGCTTTGATTGATTTCATAAATTTCAACTAAAAGAAACCAAGATACTAAGAATCAACTTGCTTAAAAATAACAATCCAAATTTTGTGTCCGCTTTTAATACATTTCGCAGCCCAACTCTAGTCCCAAATATAAACTGAATGACGAATTACTTTCTTTTTAGCAACATTTGTTGGTGTGTACAGAATTATTGAAATTCATCAATACTGTGTGAATCAAAATGCTTGTGAGATGAAAAGATTTGGCGCGTTAGCCCATTCGAACAACTATTACAAAATGTGCTTTTTAAAAGCATATTTATAGTAATAATGACAGCAATGTTTTTTATGTGTATTCGTTTTATTGGGCTAATAAGGAATTAATATTATCGAAATAAGTTTTTAGAGAGCAACGTTTTAGCTGTTTTTAAGGTTTGTTGCGGGTTAGCTGTTGTTACGTTGATTAATCGGAAAGGAGCGGCACCGTTTAAGCTTTTTGTTCGCCATTCGAGTTGAAGCCCTGTTTTATCGCTTCCGTTATCAAACCACCAGGCAGTATATAGTATGTTATCTTCTTTATCGATTAGCTCAGATGTTTGTATAAGGTATTGTTCCAGTTGGGTTTCTTTTTGATTTTTTAGTTTATAACCGCTTCCGCTCCAGCAAATTTTCGGACTGTGATCGGCGCCGAAAAACCCTACTGGTGGTTTGATGTATATTAAGACGGAATCGTTTTCGAGCTTGATGATGTTCGTGCTGGCGACGCTTTTTTCAAATCCTTTTAATTGGATGGATTGATATTTATCATCCACTTTTGAGTGATTTCCTTTAGGCCCCGTAAAGTTGAGGATGAATACAGATATAATAATAGGTAAATATATAAATATGGTTTGTTTGGATATTGGATTTTGTTGTAAAGGTGTTTGGTCTTCTTTTTGTTTTTTAGCGAAGTATATTTTTGTTGCAAAGTAAATGGGGATTAGAGTATAAACAATCAAACAAAACAATCCGATTACTTCATGACTGAGTGTTCCGGGCTTGGATTGAAATAAAGTAATGGTTACGATTCTGAAAAAATTACCCAGGTTCGTTAGGAATAAAAGCAATAGGATGAATAACGTTGTTTTCCAGAAGTTTAACGCAACTGTTGTTGGTTTTTGGAAATGAACCAATAAGACAAGACCGACGGCTAGGGAGAAAATGATGAGGTTTAACCCCATGCATTCAGGATCTACACTAAAGGATATTTCTCCGTTTTGAATCACATTTCCGTGTGCTTCTAGTTTGGGGTGAATTATTTTTAATACAGCTACTGCCCATTTGGTGAGTTGAATCCTGAGGGGAAAACTAAATACTTGTATGATATAATTAAAAAAGGGAGAGACGATAAACAGCAGTGCAATTGATGGCCAGTTAATTCCTCCAAATGTATTTTCGAGTAGGAAGAAGATGAGAAAGCCTAGCGCGAAATAATTTGCTGTCATTACTCCTGTAAAACAATATAATATGATGAAAGCAATTGAAATTAGCGCCCATTTGATGGGGTATTTTGCTTGTTTTTTAAAGGACAGTACAAAGGGGAAACACATGATTCCAATGATTGCTTCGAAGTTTAGTTGGAAGAATTTACTAAGTACCGGAAGTGCAAGTAGTATAGCAAGTCCAATTAATAGGAAGGGTTGGTATTTCTTTAAAAATTTAAGCATGGTTTAATTTGGGCAGTTGTGATATGTTTTCGGACGTACTGAAAGTATTGATATTCCTATAAAACTAAAGGTGACTAAATTACTTACCTCAAAGGGTTTTTTGATTGTATTTTTGTGTTGTTTCTTCATTATGTATTTAGTAAAATGATCATATTAATAATAGTGGTAAAGCATGCAATGTCTTCGACTCCGCTCAGACTGACAAAATAGTGAGGTTTGTAGTTAAGTGTTTATTTTGTCAGTCTGGGCGGAGTCGAAGAGGTTGTCATTCCATTTCTTTACAGTTGAATTAAGCGATAGCTCTTCGTTTTTTATAAACGTAAATCAACGTCATTCCCGCTAAACAAATTAACACCCACTCATGCGGTTCGGGAACGGAACCTGATGATTTCATTTTAGCGTTGGATAAGCTGTTTTTGTTCTTTTTAATACCGTTGTCGTCATAATCTTTGTCGGTTTCTAAAACAATCATGCTTGAGATTGGACTTAGTACAAAAGCTTCGTTGGCAATTGGGATTAAGTCATCTTCATATTGCTCCTTGTTGTAGTATTTTCTCCCCACTTTTTTAAGGATTTGATTGTAAGCAAAGAGTCGCAATAAGTGATCAGGTGATTTACTATTTAAGCCACTATCTACTTGTGTGATTGTCATTTTAGCCTGATCGATATACACTAAATTTTCGGCAATTGATTTAGATGGAAAGCGATGTTCAGCAGCCATTTCCCCTAGTTGGGAAAGATTACCGTAAGCCACGTTAACGAGTTGAAGTTGGTTTAATGTGCTCCAAAAGTCATTTAAATTGTTTAGCGAATAAATATCAGGAATTATTTTAGTGGAGGAAATGAATTGATTTGTTTTTACGCCAAAACCAGTTTTTTTCAAATCATTTAAATTCGGAGATACGCCGCTGTTTTTTGTGATAATTAAAGTTTTGGTTGAATCCATTAAATACAATGGAATATGATTGAAGTTAAAACGCTGTGCAGTTGTTAATTCTGTTGCTTTTGGATTAGTTATTTGTGTTATTGTACCATTGTAAATAAAAATGTTTTTGTCCTTAAAAGTTTCCATAGCCGCACTTACTTCTTCATTAGTCCATGCTTTATTGATGTCCAAATAAACATTACTGTAGTCTTTAAACTTATTTTGGGTTTTAGTTGGACTTAGTTTGTAGCATTTGCCATTAAAGCAAAAAGGCTCATTGCTTAATTCAGGTGCATCCATAGTAATAATTAAGTTGTTGTTGAACTCACCTGAATATTGAAACGCGTTTTCGCTAATTGTGTTAAAACTATATGGAGTATTTATATTTTTAGCATTACCAATTATTTCGATGTTGGAAACAACTTCGGCACTGTTTAAAATTGGTCCTTCTAAATAAGTGTCGCTATAGGACAATGTTTTATCATTTATAAATAACGGACTTGTGATTCCTACTTTAAAAACCCGATCTTCTTTTGGTGTGCACGGGAAAATGGTAACAGTAACCCGGTTTCCTTCTCGCCAATGAGCAATTGCAGGGTCTCGCCGTTCCACTCCAACAATTTTATTATAAGCATTTGTGGCCTTTTTCTTTGTGGTTAATCTTGATTGACGTTCAACACCATCAACCCAAAGCGAAAGTGAAGTCATTGCTGCTCCCTCAGGAAGGTGGAAAGTGTACAACGCTTCTTGTTGTTTTCTCCATCTTTTTTTTCTTCCGTTATGGATTGTGATGGTTTTTTCGTTGTACGCTAAACGGTGTTCAGGGAATATTTGAACGTTATTTTCAATGCTTTTGGTTTCTAAATCTTTACCAGTCCATAATTTCTCAACAGTATTATGTCTTGATACATATAAGGACTCTAGTAATTTAAATCGAATCGACTTTTTAAGTTTAATTTCCCCTCCAAATAGGGCAGAGGTAAATATTAAAGGATCGTGGTTAAAGCGATCGCCTAAAAGTGTATTTCCACCACCAGAATTTATTAATCGAGAAACATCTGTGTTTTTGGGCGTGCTAAAGGCTAAGTTTCCTTGTAAAACTAAATCTACAAAGTAGTCTTGTTCTAATTGCTGACTTAATAAATACCATCTTGGAAAATCCTCGGTGGCTTCAGTAGTAATACTATTTAGGGCTTCGATTTTATTTCGTGCAATATTCCAATTAACCGAAAAGTATATTAAAATAATTAATGGAGTAATTACTCCCATAAATAAGCCGAACACCTCATTACGAGTAGGTTTAAGTTTTATATACTGTGTGATAAATGTTGCTACTAAAATGGCAGGTGCAAAAAAGTGAATTCCAAATCCTAAAATAATTATTGCAATAAACGCTATAGGGATTGCAGGCAATAAATAAATTACAAAGTAAAGTGAGAGTACGATCCCAAACCCTACAACAAAACTGTACATCCATTTTGCTATCAAAGGAAATTTAGGATAGTACCCAATTAACAATAAAGGAATAAGTATAAAGAATAGGGAAATTTCACTCCAAAAACTAAATTCTTCAAACACATCAAATTGTAAATTAAGGGTGTATGCGCTAATGCAAAGTAAAGCAGTTGCTGCTGAAAAATGTCGCCGATCAAGACGGGCAATTCGCCAGCCGTTTGCAATCACGGAATTAACAACTATGGTTATAAAGTAGAATACCGAAATGATGTAGTTAATGAAAACAAGTGCTTCGTTATCAATGAATTTATTACCCCCTATTTTCATTTCTTTTATAGAGAAATAAACGAAGGTAGTTAGTGAAAAAAGTGCAACGCCGAGTCCGAAAATTAATTCGTTGGCTTTCATTTGGCTTGGGGTTAGTTGTTTGATTTTTGACATGATTTTGGAGGTTTAATTGTTGATTATTCGTCAAATTTTGACGTGAGTTATCCTGGTCATTCCCTTTTGAGGAGTGAACTTTTGGGTGATGATATAGGTGTGGTTAGTTGATTACATATTCACCAATTATCCCCATGTGGTCTGATCCTTCAATGGGAATGGACTTGAATTTGGTACAAGTGATTTCTTCAGTATGTAATATATAATCAATTGGAATTCCAGCATAACCGAGGTAGGAAGGGAATGTTGAAGTGTAAGATTTACGACTATCAATTAAATGCGCATCTTCTTTAAGTGTGATCATGTTTTCGTCCCAAGGAACGGTGTTGAAATCACCAATAATGATTGTTGGGCTGTCCAATTTTGCTACATGGTTTTTAAGTGCTGATAGGTGTTGATTTCTCGCTTTTAAGTTTTTTCTTGAAATTGGAGAAGAAGTATGGCTTGAGATAACGTGGGTAAGTTGTCCATCAAAAAAGATGTCAGCTTCGATGTTGGGTACACCGCCATGAAAGGTCACATCAGCATTTAATAGAGGTTGCTTACTAATCATTGAAATTCCAAAACAACACTGTTCGCTCGGGAAGTAAACGGTGAAGGGATAATTGGATTTAAGGGATTTTTTTAGTTCGTCCGTCCATGCTTTGTCTGTTTCTTGAATTGAAACCACATCAGCATCGGAGGCAATAATTCCTTTAATTGTAAGAGTTTTGGAGTTGTTTGAGTTGAGTACATTAAATTGAGCAATTTTTAGTGTAGGTTGATGAATTTCAAACTCAATAATCTTAGGATCGAGCTCAAAAAAGTAACCTAAAAACTGGATGCTAAACAACACGGCAGCGATTAAACTGTAAGTCGCAGATCGTGTTTTTTTGAGGTACAAAAGAAAAATACCTAGTATTAATGAGCCTATACAAAACTGAATACTCGTGGATAAAAACAAAGTGGTAATCCAACCATTTTGTTTCAATAACAATAAAATGCTCGCCATTAAAACAGTAAAGGCGGTTAGTTTAAGTAGGTTAATTATTTTCTTTTTCATAATTAAATTTTTAAAGTACTTTGTATTTCAAAGTAAATAGTTAAATTTTTTTAGCTGCTCTTTCCTAGTAAAATTTCAAGGGCTGAAAGATGATCTTGGAAAGCCTTTCGGCCTAGTTTGGTAACTGTATAAGTGGTGTTTGGTTTTTTGCCCACGAATTTTTTTGTAATCAATATATACTCGTTTTTTTCAAGTGCAGAAGTGTGAGACGCTAAGTTTCCATCCGAAACATCTAGCATCTCTTTCATCGTTTTAAAATCCACTTCGGGGTTAACCATGAGTACACTCATAATCCCCAACCGAATCCGGTTTTCAAACGCCTTGTTTAAATTGGTTATTAGTCCTTTCACTATTATTTCCTTTCGTATTTGAAATACATTACCACGCCATAAATGATGTGAATCACACCAAATCCTAACGCCCAAAAGAATAAACCTTGTCCGATATAAATTGTGTTTAATAATCCCAAAATTATATTTAAAACGCCTACATATCTAATTTCAGGTAAGGTGTATTTACTACCATTAATTAAAGCTAATCCGTAAAATATTAAAGTACAAGGCGCAACCAAACCAAATAAACCATGCTTTAAAAGGGCGATACAAAACAAGCCACCAACTACGAGTGGGATTGCTGTATTAACAAGTAGTTTTTTAGCTGTTGGGGACCAAAGATTGTTTCCATCTTTTTTTGCCTTACGCGCGGTGAAAATAGTTGCGAATATTAACGCTAAGCCTAAAGTTCCAGTAGCTATAATGACTAAATCCAATGTAGGGCCGAATGCTAAGTTCATGCGTACGACGTTAAAAAAGTTAATGTCCATCACATCCACAACGTCTCCAGAATAAAGCCTATTATTGGAAGATGAGATAGAGAATTCACCGGCTAATTTAAGGTAAGCTAATGCAGCTCCTATTAATCCGAAAATCCCAGCCGAAATACCGCTCAGCCCGCTTAATGAAATAAATTGTGTTGAACGTTCCATAATGGACCGAATCTGCTGTAAATCTTCAATGTGCTTCTGGTTTTCATTCATTTTAAAAGTACTTTGCTTTTCAAAGTAAATGATTTTATTTTGATCCGACAAGAAAAAAATGATTTTAATGAAAGTTGGTGGCGTATTTTTTGGCGTAAAATAAGTAGAGGTTAGGTATTCTTATTTTATTGTTGTTGCTGACTGGTTATTAAGTGTTATTAACATAATGTATTAAAGATCCTTCCATCACTCGTCCCTCGTTCAATCTGGATGACGTTTGGGGTTAACGAGGAGTCGGGAAAATGTTTTTTTTGATTAAAACTATAGGTGCCAGTGAAAAGTATAATTGAGAAACATAGGTTCAAATTAAAAATGATCGCAATAAATTCCGTTTATAGTTCAGCATTACTTTCCTCTTTCCTTCGCCCAACAGCGTTAATTCTTCCTCTTTCCTTCACCCAATAATCGTATCCCATATTCCTTTAAGTCCTGCTAGTCCTTTACGTCATCCAGAAGGAGGTACGACTGTTGGAACTTTAAGTGTTAACGTAATGTATTTCAATCTCTTAAATCACCCGCCCCAGTATTAACTTGAGTGAAGTTTTTGGGTTGTGTATAATCTGATCAAGTAATACAATACCAAGAATAAGACTGTCACATTATCGTTCATCGACGATGAAACTTAATAAGCGCAATAACATCCCCTAAATCAATAATAGAATTGAAAAGATAAATCCGATATTTGCAAGGTGCACGTTTCCGATCATATTTCAATTGCCCCACTTCAAAGTTTCACCGACTTTAGATTTAGAAAAGCGTTTTTTCAATTTTTTGGAGGGGTAGATAAGTGCTATGCACCTTACATTAAGCTTACCAATCAAAAAGAAATAAAAAAGGCACAACAAAAGGATATTCTTATTGAGAATAACCCGATTATGAAGGTTATGCCCCAGTTAATGGTTAATTCGGCTGCTGACTTTTTAATGGTTGCCGATTATGTTCAGAGTTTAGGATACGATGAAATTAATTGGAATATGGGTTGCCCGTACCCAATGGTTGCTAAACGAAATTTAGGCGCTGGAATGTTAAATGATCCTGAGGGAATTGATCGTTTATTGGACGAGATTTTTTCTAAATCCGACATTAAATTGGGGTTGAAGATGCGAATGGGGTATGAATCCACAGAAGAGATTTTAAAGGTGATTCCCGTTTTGAATAAATACCCAATAACCGAATTAATCATTCATGCTCGTTTTGCAAAACAACTTTACAAACCAAGTGTAGATTTAAATCGTTTTGAAGAGTGTATTTCGATAAGTAAAACACCGTTAACGTATAATGGCGACTTAAATTCCGTTGAAGATTTTAGGGCATTAAAGGAAAAATTCCCCGTTATTAACAATTGGATGATTGGTCGTGGTTTAGTGAAAGATCCGTTTTTGGCTCAAATGATTAAAGACGACACAACCGAATATCCTGAAGGTCGTTGGGAGATATTCAAAAAATTCCACGATACGTTATACGAAGATTATGCTTCGGTTCTTCATGGTGATCATCAAGTGAGGTTAAAAATGTTGGGTTTTTGGGAGTACTTTTCAGAGAGTTTTACAAATTCACATAAAAGTTACAAGAGAATTAAAAAGGCGAAAAACATTTACGCTTTCGATCAAGCTGTTGCTGAGAATTTCGACATTCAAATGAGTTTGTAAGCATCTCCTACATTTATTTTTAAGTATTGAGCGTTGCAAAAGCACTCAGAGCATTAGCTGAATTAAAAGGAGTTGCCCAAACAATTACTCTACAAGATATATGGATAAATTCGTTAATTATTTAAGAAGCAAAAGGTAATTCCGAGGTTTGAAAATATTGTAAAAACTAATGATGAGTTGTACCGTTTTAAGTATA
>Ga0257114_1000129_pt1 | contig 59307 bp, 86 predicted proteins | sample SI112_10mmetaG_FD_190149 | JGI IMG/M metagenome (GOLD analysis project Ga0257114, IMG submission 190149) | Marine microbial communities from Saanich Inlet, British Columbia, Canada - SI112_10m | ecosystem: Environmental > Aquatic > Marine > Inlet | place: Canada: British Columbia | collected...
AGATAACTGAGGATAACCAACCCCTGTTTGAATCCGTGTAGTGCAGACACTACCAGGACCGATGCCCACTTTAACAATATCTGCGCCATTTAGAATTAACTCCTGTGTTTGATCTGCGGTAACTACATTACCTGCAATGATTACGATAGTAGGGTACAACAGTCTAAACTCAGCAACATATTCAATGAAACGCTGACTGTATCCGTTTGCTACATCTATACATACATATTTTAGTTTATCGCCAACTTGCTCGTAGACTGATCTAAACTTAGTTTGATCTTTGTCTTTGATGCCAATACTCATAGCAACATTATCTCTGCGGAATGTTTCTTCGCAGTCGAAGTAGCTAACTAATTCGTTTACACTGTATGTTTTTACTAAACAAGTGAACACGTTAAGTTCTGCTAGTCTATCAGCCATTTCAAATGTACCAACGCCATCCATGTTGCTAGCCATAATAGGAATGCCTTGGTAATTTTGTCCATGTGCAAATGTAAAACTGCGTTCCATTCGTACTTCTTTACGTGAGCCCAAGGTGCTACGCTTTGGACGAATCAGTACATCACTGTAGTCCAATTTAACTTCATCTTCAATTCTCATGATTTACCTCTATAGTTCTTCAATATCGAGTGTTAGCGGATATCCTGCTTGTCTACTAACTAAAATACTTTCATGTACTTTTTGCTCTGCTACTTCATAATAATACACACCAGCTACACCCTTGCCTTCGTTGTGTATAGCCATTGTGATACCTTCTGCACTTTGTTGTGTGTGCATGTATATGTTTTTGAGTAGCTCTATTACAAATTCAATTGGTGTTGTATCGTCGTTGTAAACTATAACTTGATACTGTTTAGGTTTTGCAATATCTAACTCGTTTGTGGTTTTATCTTCGAGTTGTGTATCCATATTAATATTTACCGTAAATTGTGGGAGGATTTCTCCCCCCACTTTATTTTACTTAATTTTAATTGTACGTGGTTTCTTTTCTTCAGGAACAATACGCTCTAGTTCAACGAACAGCATACCATTTTCCATTCTTGATCCATTTACTACAATATCATCACTCAGTGTAAAATTACGCTTGAACTTACGCTGACTGATTCCTTTGTGAATCCATTCCCAACCTTCTGACTCTACTTCGCCTTCTGGATTGTGTTCAATTGTAAGTACACTGTCAGCTACTGTAATTTCCAAATCTTCTTTGGCAATACCCGCTAGTGCAATTTCAATTTGAAACTTGTCACCCTCTCTTACAATGTTGTAAGGTGGATAACCTGTGCTATTGGCATTGTGTTGTACATACTTGAACATGTCGTCAAATACTCTGTCAAAGCCTACAGCATAAGGAGTAAGTTTATTAATATCTAAAGTTGTTAATCTATTCATCATTACTCTCCTTATACTTTCAATGCCGCTGTGTAAGCAGAGGTCATTGTTTCTGTTGCATTGGACCAAGTCTTAGCAAACTCTGTGTTTGCGTCCGCTAAAGCTCGTGCAGGTTTTGTGTACTGCTCGCTTGGATCAATTGTGTTTAGGAAAGTTTTTGTTTGTGTGTGGATTTGGTCCACAAGTCCATTAATATAATTTGCTTGCATAGTAATCTCCTTTTAAAGCAAGATTGATTTAGTAGACCCTATTGGCATCTACGCATTTATTTATCTAGGGACTAACCGTAGTCCCTAACGTGCGTATTACGGCGCAACCCTTCTCTGTTTGTGTATTTCTAATTATCCCACTATAGTTCTTATCTAATGGGTTTCCTTTCTTGTTACAGTTAGGATTAAAGTAACAACATAGTTACTTTGAAATACACACTCACTTGTTGCCTTTCGAGCTCTTGTCCTATGCACAGGAAAGCAGGCGCATCTACTCTGGTGTGTATTTCAAAACACTATGTTAATATGATAGGGAGGATTACAGTCTACCTCCAACAACCTAGTAAGTATTTCATACGTTCAGTTGCGCCTAGTATCAAACAGTTACGTTCGAAATACGTATCTTCATGTCTCCATGCTCATACGCTGCCACTACAGCTACTAGCCAAGTTATCGTCCTTACGAAACGACATTTCCTTGCACTATCTAACTTAGACCGTCGCCTAACTTATGTAATTAATATAGTATAGGTTAACTACAATGTCAACCTTTTATTGCCATTTTTCTTTATTTTTTTCTTGTTCTTTTAACCAACGCTTACGTGCTTGTGCTTTAGCACGTTTCTTTACTGCACTGGGCTTTTCATAAAAGTCTTTTTTACGCATGTCTTTTGCCATGCCTTCGTTGTTGCATAGCTTCTTGAGCTTGCGCATTGCACGACTTACATCGTTATTTCTTACTTCGACACACAAGCCTCGCTTGTTTACTTCGTCTCTATCTTTATATCTATCTCTATTCATTCTTTCCTCGTCAATACGCCAATCATTCGATTACCGTTTATAGCTGGTTTGGCATCCCAATCACAGTCTTGGATACATTGTATAATACGATCCATTATACCAAAACCTTGTTGCTTATTGGCATTTTCTCTGCCTTTAAATCGTATAACACACTTTACCTTGTTACCTTTGTCTAAAAACTTAATAATATTTTTAAGTTTAGTATCAAAGTCGTGATCACCGATACCTAATCTGAATTGCATCTCTTTGATTACAATTTTACTTTCTCGTTGCTTTTTTGCGGCTTCTTTTTGTTTACGCTTTTGTTCGTAGAAATATTTACCAGCATCGAGTAATTTTGCAATTGGCGGATCACTTTTTTCGTTGATCACTACCAAATCTACTTTTTGTCTTTTGGCTAAGTCCAGTGCTTCATTTTTATACATAAGACTTGACTGACCTTGGTCACCAACCACACGCAATTGTCTGTATGTGATTGATTCGTTAACCTGCTTTATAGCAGTGTTTTTCTTAAAATTCTTCAAGAGTATTCAACATCATTTCTGCGTATTCTCCTATTTTTTCATATATGTTTACTCCAGGTATTGTATTCAACAAACGCACCACGCTCTTGCGTTTATTCTTTTCACTGAAATAAACAGTTCCTTTTTTCTTAACCATAAATGCACAAACCAAACCTAGCTCTGTAATATTATCCAAATCAACGTAGATAGTGTCACTGAATCTCATCATACTCATTACCCATGCACAGTTAGCATCATCTATTGCACCGTCTGGATGGTACAATGTAATAGGTACAGTCTTGAATATGTTTTCATAAAGAGCTTCTAAGTCTAATACAAATTCTGTGTTACTACTTAGCACAGTAATCACAGGGCCGCTGTCGGGTAATAACATGTCAGGCGGTGTTACTGTATATATAGGGTTTTCCCTCATAGGGCTATATTATTCCTTTTTTATCTTTATGCTTTTAATAGTTTTACCAGTGCCAGCCAAACGCCCGTCTGACGAATACAATTTCATATTACGTCTTTGACTCAGCTCTTGCGCACTAAGTTCATTATCTTCTCTATTATCAGTATACGGGTCATATGGGATATTGTCAACTTCTTTTTCTAATTCTTTAGCAACTTCTTCTAAAACTTCTGGTTCTGCTTTATCTAAGAGAACGGCCAATTCGTCTTCTTTACTGTTAGCATATGATCCTTCATTTGTCTCCACTGTCTCCCGTTGTGAAACATTAGAGTCATTTGTAGGTTCTGGAGGTGTAGGTTCATTATCATGTGCATTTTTTTCATTCCTTCGCCATTCAAATGTGTACTGTGCAGCAATTAGTAACATAACCGCTAGTGGATCAAATACAAATATGATTGTAATAATAACCCAACGTACTGCTTGTTCTAGTATGTCTTTGTCTGCTTCGTCGTAAATGAATTCAGCAATATATTTAATAGGTCCTACTTCTGCTTCTAGTTTACGGTACTCTGCTTCAATTGCATATTTTTCTTCTGTCATCTTATCTATTAGATTATTTGCATCAACTATACGTTGTTGTTGATCATCTATAATAGCATCAACATCTGCACCACCATCCACTTTAATACGGTCTCTTAGACGCTGTATGAGATCATTACTTGCGGCTATTTGTGCATCAGCACCTTCACGTAATTGTTTTATAGTATCTCTAGAAGCGTTGATACGGGGATCATCTGCTTGTCTAAGTTTTGTAATTTGTTCTTGTGCAACTTGTCTAGAACTTCTATTAGCAGGAATATCTGTGTTTAACACTACATCAATTTTTGTTTGTATACTTTCTTTACTTTGTTTTGCGATATCAATAGCACCTGCACGTACTGTATCAATAGCTTCTAATAATCCTTGCTTACGATCTTGTATTGCAGTTGTTTGAGCGCCACGCAAGTCTTTAACCAAGTCTGTTAAACGTGTGCGCTCTGCTTCAACTACACTTTGTGCTTGCGTTCTCAATTGTGTTTCTTGTGATTGAAGATCTGAAATACGTTGCTGTTGTGCTTCTACCCAAGTTGTTAATGCTCGTCTAGTATTGCCTCCAAATAGTCCATCACTGGTAACACCTATAACAGCCTGTCCTTCTTGTATCTTAGCACGTTCTGTACTTTGTAGTTTATTTGTAGTAACAACAATTGATTGTTCTATGTTTGCAATTTGTTTTTGCAAACTTTCTACTGCGCTGTTGTCTGCTTCTACTGCACTAATACGTGCTTCATATTCATTTGCTTGTGTGTTTATGCGATCCAAGTCTGTATCTAACTGCGCAATTTGATCCAAGTAAGGTTGTACTTGTTGTTCAATACTTGCAACAGTTGTGTTGGCAAGATCTGATCTCAATTCGGATACCAAGTTATTCAAACGTTGTAGCTCTTTGTCTAACGCTGTAATTTCGTCTTCATATACAGCAACTCTGCTGTCCATAGTATCAAGTTGTGTTTGAATAATAGTGTTTTGTTCTGCAATAGCAGGTTCTATTCTTGTGTATGCACTATCAATACGTGTTTGTTCTTTGTCTATCTGTGCTTGGATGTCCTCATTGAGGTTACCTGTACTGCTTTCTGCTTTGACAATTTTTTGTTCAGCTCTAACAATAATACTTTCTTGTCTAGCTATTTCTGTTTCGAGTCTTGCTACTTGTTCTACAGTCTCCATACTTGCTGTAGTTTGTTCAATGTGTGCTTTTGATAAAAAACCAAATATACCCATACTTGTAATAAACATCAATACTACAACTGCAATACTGAGATAGAATTTCATCCACCAAGCGGCTTTATCCCAGAAGCGATGAAGCCAAACTGCGGTGACAAGTTTGCCAACTTCTAACACACCGCCCATAATAACAATCGGAACTGCGGCGGCGGCAAAAATTGCAACCAACCCAGCCACACTGTAATAGATTGCAACGGCACTGATACACAGTGCAATAAACATTACTAATATTCCAAATATCATAATTTACTCTCCAAACTTTTTGGCATACCCATCGTCAATCATTCTAGCATTGACGTCGACTTTGCCACCTGTGGAGTCAATGGTGTAGACTTTACCCATTGTTCTTCCGGCTTTGCCTCTTTTATTCATTATTGTTTCACAGACAAATTGCTGACCTAACAAATCTACAAGTTTTGTTTTAGCTGCCATTGCACTATTTTTTTCTACTTCGTCTACACTTCGGATGTCGTGTACATGTACGCCGTATAATTTAATTCTTTGTCTTATGGTAACGTTAAAACCCAAGTCGATAACTGCGTCGACTGTGTTACCATCTATCACTCTTATTGTGTTGCATTGATACGTATACATATGCAAAATCCTTTATCTTTATACTATTTATCGGATTTTGCTTGTCCAGCCATCCATTGTTGGGCTATTCTGTTGTTGGGAATAGTTTTTGACCAGGCACTTATCTGTTTAAATGCACTTGTTAAATCACTTTGGACATCAGAACCTTCGCTGTTGTCAATGATAAACATGTCTTCTCTAAAATATCTTTGGAACTTTCCAATATTATTTTGTACTTGGCTCCACATCTTAGATACCACATCTTCTGGCAAAGTGCGGGCTCTAAGTTTATTGCGCTGTTGTGCAGTTTCTAAGTCAGTGTTAACGAATACCATTGCAGTTTCGTAACCTAACTGACGGAGTTTTTCACTCATCGTTACGATTTTTTCGTAGTCTTTACCAGTGCCATCCAATACTAATCCAAGTCTGCCTGTATCAGTATAGATTTCTTGTCTTTTTCTAGTAATATTTTTAGCTTTATCTCTTACGTCCTGACCTTGTGGACTATAGATAGTTTCTGGATCTGGTGTCATACCTATTTTTGCTAGCATCTGTTCAAATGCCGTATCGCTGTTAACGATTTTAAATCCCATGCCTTCGAAACCGCTATTTTTTACAACAAAACTTTTTCCACTACCAGGACCGCCAGCAGTGAATATTGCTTTAAAAATAGCGGGGTCGTTAGGACCCTCGCTAATAGTTTTCGTTATGATTTCGTTTACTAACATGCATTTATTTATGCTAGTCCCAACGATAAAAGATATGGCTTCCTATTCTACCAATATGACTCATGCTACTGTCTGTGGACCAATAAGGTTTCACATAATTAGCATGATAGTGTGTTGCACCTTCAGTAATGCCACGGTACTTGTTTGCAAATAGAATACTACCTGCTATATACTGTGCATTAGCCCAGCCTGTTTCGTCACCTGGATTATCTGGTTTCCCATCACAGTACCAACTAAATTGGCAAGCATCTCGAACCATTACCATACGTTCAGGATCTTTCCAACTGGGTTTTTTCTTTCCTTGATATACTACATCACAAATAGTGTTTGGGTATCTTGCATCACGCACTCTGTTTAACACAACATCTGCAACTGCGTATTGTCCTGCCATGTTATCGCTTCGTGATTCGTAATACACATTTAGTGCCAAACAATGTGCTTGTGGATTGTCGATTAAATCAGGATAGATTGTAGGTGTTTGTTCATTTTTAATTACACTTTCGACAAGTGCTTGGACTACTTCAGGTGTAACAATTGCTGTTTCACCTTTTGCCGCTGTTGCTGAATATGAATAAGAGATGAGCCCAATGGCTACTACTCCGTTCAATGTCATACTTAATGCGGACGTAACAAATTTTAACATACTCTGCCTCTTTGGTTATGTTATTTACAGTTCGCCAAGACTTAGTTGTTCTCTGATTTTACCATTTTCGTCAACCAGCTCAACACGACCGTCTTTGATTTTACCACGTTGCATCAAGTAATTTTTTTGTTTGATTTGACTGTTCATGTGTTTGACTGCTTGTCGTTTGTCACTGAACAAATCATAGTTTTTTGTTTTGATGCCGCCGTGAGTATTATAAAATACAGTTTCAACTTCGTAGGTACTCATTGTATTACGCTCCTTTGTATACAATATAGTATACCCTATGTTATATGTCAAGTTCAAACTGATAGTCCGGAGCTTGTTTTTCAAACTCTTCAACGATTGCTTTCTTTGTTGCAATCATATTTTCTAGCGAATATAATGCCATTCGCTTTTCATCACTTGCACCTTCTTGAAATGCAATAACTGCACTTTCGAGTGTTTGGATATCTTGAAGTTCTTGTACCATATTTGGTCTCCTAGTCTAAATCACACTGCCAATAAGAACCATCATACTCAGCACGTAATGCGCCAAGTGGATAATCCTTATGCTCAAACAGTATATAAGGTTTTGCATTATAGTCAATCTTTTGTGTCACAACATTAACTTCGCTAAAGTCTATAATACGCTCGCCGGGTACAGCTGAATTAAAAATCCGTATCAAACCATTGCTCCTTCAATTTCATCTGCGGCATGCTCGAACCAGCTAGTATAATTTTCACCGTCTAACAACACACTCCACTTAGCAAACATATCACTATCGATAAAGTTCCAATTAATGCCACCATCTGTATCTTTGTTTTCATCTAGTGCAATAAAGGATTTCATATCCGCTTTAAATTGGTTATGCATCTTTTCTTCTGCTGTAAGAGCATCAAACAAACGTTCTGGAATAACTTGCAGTCCTTGTTGTGCTCTAGCAGTGGTGTATGCAGTGTAGCTGGAATAATGAATCGCTTGCATTGTTAGTACCTCGTTTTGTTTAACTTATACATACAGTTTAGCACCAAGATGTCTTGTTGTCAACCTTTTTATACAGGACTATATACAGCCCTATCTACAAATGTATGTGTGTGCATTGGATTGTAATAAGGCATTTCTTCTTCGAACATTTCAATGCTTTTTGTAAGTACATCTGCCTTAACCATTTTTTCCAAATGATACCTAGCAGTAGGATTTTTAATACCATTCTTTTTAGCATATTCATTAATAGTAACACTAATAGTTGGAACTGCAAATTTAAACATCTATTAACTCCTTATTTCTAACTTTATACATACAGTTTAGCACCAAGATGTCTTGTTGTCAACAAAAAAGTGCAAGAAAGAATCCTTGCACTTCAATGACTTGTAATTTTTTTACAGTTCTAAGTCTGGATATTTCTCCTTCATCTTAGCTGTGTGCTTTGCTGAATCAAACATGCACCATACTGCACCCATGACCAAGTATGCTAACATGCCGCCAAACAAGGCAGTGTCGCCTCGCCAGCCAATTAGATACATCAATCCAATGCAGGATATTAGTGCTGTCATTGATACTGCAATGATTTTTGTAGCGTTGTATGCAATCTTTACAAATTCGATTGCGGTTTGTTTACGAATGTTACTCATGAGGTTTCCTTTCAGTTGAGTAGTGGGTGGGCTCGTGCCCGTTGCTTGTATCCTCCCAAATACTGCTCCTGTATTATACTGCCTCAAAGCCGCACATTGCGACTTTATATTTCTTATTGCCAATCAACATCTGGTCTCCCATTGATGTTGACCGGATACCTCTTCCACCTTTGTGTAATGGTGCCATTACTGTTACATTAGGATTGTAGTCACCATTTGCTTCTCCGTTTGAGAAATTTTCTTCTTTAATTGACCATGAACCCATTACGTTGTTAGTCCAACGATATGCATACTCAAGTGCATCGTTAGTTTCAGTTCCATCTGGAACATCAACAAATGCTACTGTGTTAGGTGCATCTTCGAACGCTGTGTGTATAACTGCTACTTGCATATTCATCTCCGTTTTATCTAACTTACATATACATATTACAGTCAAGACGTCTTACTGTCAACCTTTTTCTGCATCTTTATTCAAAAAGTTTTGGATCATATTCAACTGTAACAGTTGTATTTTCTGTATCGTTCCACATCTTAATATCTTGCATTAGTTTGTCCAATGATTCATCGGTCCAGTTATGCTCTACATCAACTTCTGTATCAATAAACCCTTGGAAATTTTTCCAAGCATAATAGTTTTGTACTTCTACATAATCACAAGGATCATATCCTTCACTGATAATATCTTTAATTAATACAGTGTCTTTGAATCCGCTTTTGCGTTTTGCACGTTCGACATTAAAGTCGATTATGTCCGCCATTAATCACACTCCGGAAACTTGTGTCTTACTATTTGTTCAATTGGTTGGAAATGCCCATTCATATTTTCTGCAATATAAGTTTTAGGTTCTTCTGTTCCCCAACGGAAAATAGCACCCTTAGCCATATTAAATATTTCACGTTTATTGCTGTTTATAATGGTATCTTTTGGATCATCGTCTCCCACTTCATCCAAATATCTTAGTGCATAAGTCGCAATGTCTTCTACACTTAGTGGGACTTCTACTTTTGCGAGTATTCTTCTTCCATTGCCAGTGTCTTTTGACCTCATTTTTTTAGCCTCTCTTTGCCTATGTTAGTTCTGTTATGTGCCATGACATCTTTCCATTCATTCTTACTATAGTAAGAGTTTATGGCAAGACGACTTGATTGTCAAGAAAAAAGATGCAAAAAAGACAAATTAATTCTTGACAAAGTATTTATACTTCAACTTTGGTAAATCTTAGCTTCCAATTAACAGTTTTACCTGCTGTACCTTTTACTCTAATACTGAAACTGCCGCCTACTACTTCTGCTGTAACGTTCCATCCTGAATAACTCAGTGTCCAGTTTGTCGAATCTTGGTCAGGAGGTAAATTACTGCTAAGAGCTCCTCCTGTAATATTGTTGTTGGCTGTGTATACATTTAGATCATATTCAACTACATCGCTCGAATTGTAACTTGCCATTGGATCCCAAGGTGTTTGTGCTAAGTCTGCTGTTCCTGAACGTACATAATCTACTTTATTATTAGTGCCAACTATTGATTGTGATCCAGCAACATTTGTTACCACACCTTCAACTTTAAATGCTTGTTTTTCTCCGCTAGTAGCAACACCAATTGCACGTAAATCAAAGAACCAAGTTTTGCCATTTGCTGGAGAAATAGTACCGCCATGAAAATTAACAGCAACCGCAGTGCCGTCTGTTGTCTGCACGGCATCACTTTTGCGTACATCAGGATCCCCGCTTAGATCAACTGTGTCTGTATTTTGTGTAATTGTTACACTACTATCTGTGCTAGTGAGTGTTCTGAATGCAAAGTTATTTGCATTTCTTGTTTTGAATACTTGGCCACCACTGCCCACATTACTTGATGTTATTGTATCAGTTACTTGTATTTCTGTGCCACTATTGGTAAGTGCAATGCCTCCAGCTGATGTAATTGTTTTAAACTGTAGTTCTGTGCCGTTAAGTTGTTTGAATACTTGTTGTCCACTACCTAAATTAATCGCAGTTTGTATACTAAAGTTTATTGAATTAGGACCAATTACTTTCCAACTACCTGTATCACCAAAGTAACCTTCAATAACATGTGTGTCAGTGTTATAGCGTATCTCACCTACTTCAGTATTAGGTCGCTGACTAGTAGACCCTGCTGGGATCTTAATAGCCTCATTGCCTGGAAATCTTGTGTTTGGTTGTAGATCAATTTGAATATCACCGCCTGCGCCATCGCCATTTGTAACTTGTATTTGACCAGCGGCGCCAACAACACTTCTAGCCCTACTAACACCTGCATCTTTTACAACAAGTCCGTTTCCTGATTCTAAATTTAGGTTATTAAGAAAGTCAAACAGTGTACTTGTAGCTTGTTGGAAATCATTAATAGTTCCTGTGCTGAATTGATTTGTATCTTTTCTAGTGAATATAGTTAATATATCACTACGTACTACAATATCATTTGTGGCGGCATTTACACTAAGCATTGCACTTTCACTGCCTACAACAAATAGCGTATTTCCGCTGTTGTTAAAATTATTGATTACAGTTGTATCACTTACCCCTCCGCTACTAGCAATATTACTAGTATCAGTTACAAGTCCACCTGCGTTGTAGCCAGGACTATTAGGTACAGTAGGTGTTGATCCATCACTGTTTGTTGTTTCTCTTTGTGCAAAGTTACTGGAATATCCAATAATATTTCCACAGTAATCGTATACAGGTGTTTGATTGTCTACAGTAGGATTCGGATTATCATCACGCTGTATAATTTCAAGTAAACTATCTTCAAGTAACAAGTGGAATATATTTGGATACTCAATTACGTCTCCTTGTAAAATACGGTCACCGTTTGAATCATATTGATGTCCTGTACCTGTAGTACTTGTACCAGATCCTAAACTATACTGTACAGGATATGCTCCTAATCTATCGTACAAACTTTTTAGTTGGCTTACTAGTCTAGCATTACCGCCAATACCGCCTGTGTTTGCATTGTGTAATACACCAATTTGACTGTTGCATCCGCTATCCGGTGTTGCAAATTGACTACCGCCTTGTGCATAACTGCCGTTGATATTGTTTTCAAAGTTTATAAGATTAGTAATGCCACCTGTAACACTAGCAATGTCAGCTCTTAGACTGTCAATAACACTTTGTCCTAGATTTCCTGCATTGATGGCACCAATGTTATTTGCAATAGTGCCAAGTATTCCACCATTAAACACACTTGCATTAAAGCCACTTGGGCCAATACATGCACACACATTCTCAGGAGCAATACCGCCGATTTGATCAATAATGTCTTTACCAGCACCAAGGAAACTACCCATAGCACGTTCTAGCATATTTGGAATAGCAATTGGATTTACAGGTGTTGCGCAGAAGTTGATTAAATTTGCAACGTTTTGTGCTTCTGCTAGTACACCATTTAAACGTCCTAGTACATTGTCTAGTTTGGTGTGATCCATAAACTGTTCAACACCGCCTACTAGATCTGTCAGAGCATCGTGTAATTCACCTTGCAATCCTGGTATACCCAGAAGTGAATTAATATTAGCATGCATACACAATTGTACGTTTGGTAGTTTAAGTCCGTTGCCACTAAGCATACCGCAAAGAAGTTCTCTAAGTGTGAAACTGTATTCAGCACTAGCAACAACTTTGAGTGAATCTACTCCACTACCAGTTGTACCACTGATATGATGTCGTGCATCTAAATATTCATTGAGGTCATTCAGACCATTTGGAAAATCTTTAAAACTCATCGTGGACCGCTCGCTGGATTGTAGCCGCCTGCTCTAACATCAGGACTTGCACTGGTTGCATTCGGCGCACAATGAGCGCCTCCGGGTTCAGGACATAGATTGTCAGAACTTGCACTATCACCATTTATTATTACGGGAATACTGTTTGCTCTAACATGTCCTACCGTTACACTTGCTTTTAGATTACCGCCACCATGTGTGTTTGGATCATTGTCCACACTTATAGGCCTACCGTTTACACGAACGTCTGTTACTCGTGTAATTGTAGTTGCGCCGCAACTTCTAGTATCGCCTTGTCTGTGTACAAATGATGCCATACAACTATTTATAGTTGCAGTGAACTAGCCGGTGCAATGCCTGTTGTACTTTGTATGTATGCATCTCCTAAACCTTTGTTTGGTCTGTTTGTAGCAATTACATGCGTTTTGTGAATCTGAACTGGATCACTACTTGCTGTGTCTATACTCATAAGCCACGGAATAAGCATAGCTTGTCCGTTTTGTGGGTTAAGTGTAATTACACAAGGTTTTACAACTTTAATAGCATCTGCATCGCTACTGTCAAAACGTGCAACTAACTCCTCGCCTGTGCTTAACTTGATACTAACTGTATCACCTTTTTTATAATTGGATATCACCAACATCTATAATTTCTCCTATGAGTTTTTTAACTTGATTTGGATCCATACGAACAAGTGCTTGCCCGCCGCCAGAAACTAAGAGTTTTCCGTTATGATATATTTGAGGCATAGTTCTATGCCCTTCATTGATCAAAAACTCTCTAGCTTCTGTATTGGTATCCACTCGTATTTCTTCGTATTGTATATTATTATTTTTCAAATAAGTTTTTGCCATGTCACAATAAGGACATAGAGGTTTACTGTAAAGTGTTATCAAAGTTTCATTCCTTGGAATGTGCTTCCGTTCACATCCTGTTTTGTGCCTCCAATAATATAACTACTGATTTCTGTTTCTTGCGGTGCTACTTGTACTTCTGCGCCAGCAATCCATTTTTGTGTCCATGGTAAAGGATTACTTCCGCCTTTGTATGGGCTAGGTAGTCCTGCGGCTAACATACGTTTGTTAGCAGTCCACTCTACATATTCATGTAACAGTTGTGCATTTAGTCCAATCATTGAGCCATCTTTAAACAAATAGTCTGCCCATGCTTTTTCTTGGTCTACTGCATCTACAAATAGTTGTACCATTTCGTCCTGAGTTTCTTGTTGAATGCGAGCAAAGTCAGGATCGTCTTTGGGCATCAGTTTAAGTAACGTTTGGGTACTACCCAAGTGTACATTCTCATCTCTACAAATAAGTTTAATAATCTTAGCATTGCCTTCCATCTTTTTAAGTTCAGCAAATGCCCAGCTACATGCAAACGATACATAAAAGCGAACGCCTTCAAGGATGTTTACACTCATCATAGCTTTCCAGATTAGTTTTTTAAGTTCATATTTGTCCACTGTGATTTTCTTACCGTTGACTGTGTGTGTTCCTTCACCTAGTAGGTTGTACCACATACCCATTTCAATAAGATCATCGTAGTGCTTACTAATGTCAGTTGCACAATCCATAATCTCTGAAATATCCATCATTTCGTCAAACACGATACTCGGATTGCTATAGATGTTACGGATAATGTGTGTATAACTGCGACTGTGGATAGTTTCATTAAACGTCCACGTTGTTACCCAGTTCTCAAGCTCAGGCAAACTTATTAATGGATTAAAACTATCAGCTGGCGCACGACCTTGCACACTGTCCAACAAGATTTGTCTTTTTAGATTACTCGTAAAGATATGTTTCTCATGTTCAGTTAATTGTTTAAAGTCCGCACTATCTTTTAGTACATCAACTTCTTCTGGACGCCAGAAGAATCCTAGTTGTTTGTCTGTTAATTTATCAAACTGTTTATATTTTAATGCATCATAACGCTGGATGTCGACGCCGCCATTAGGGTCTAAAAACATCAAACTTTCGAGATGCTTGTTTCGTTGTTTTTCATTTAATACGCTCATATTATTTCCTTAAATTGTGCAGCTGTCGCAGGCTTCGTCTTCTATTTGATATTCGTCTTCGATCTCTATATTAGCAGGTTCGTTAAGTTTGTCAATATCTATTTCGCCTTGACCATCATATGTATTGAAATAGTATAATTGTTTACCGCCGTATTTGTAAAAGATCATTAAATGTCTAAGCATTTCGCTCATGCTAATCTTTTCATCTTCATAAAACACAGGATTATAACTTGTGTTTACACTAATACCTTGATCAATATACTTTTGTAGTATAGCCATAATAGTCATATAGCCTTCTGGACTACGCTGATCCCATAACAGCTCATACTTGTTTTTAAGATGATGGATGCCAGGCACAACTTGTTTTAGTATGCCGTGTTTACTTTGTTTAACACTTACTAAACTACGTGGCGGCTCAATACCGTTTGTAGCATTTGAAATCTGTGCTGATGTTTCAGCAGGCATAAGAGCCATTAGTGTACTGTTACGAATACCTGTAGCTTTGAGTTGTTCTCTTAGCTCTCTCCAAGGCATACGCTCTTTGTGTGGTACTAGTTCATCTACATCTGTTTTGTATGTTTGGTTAGGTGTAATACCATCACTGTACTTTGTGTCATTGTTCCATAAGCATGCACCTTGCTCTACTGCTAGGTCTGCACTTGCTTTAATTAGATAGTAACTCCAAGCCTCTGCAAATGTATCAATCATTTCTAAGTCTGGATCGCTGTATGTCATACCATTCTTAGCCATCCAATACGCAAGGTTAATAATACCTACACCCAATGGACGTCTACCTGCTGTAGCACGTTCTGCCGCTTTAACTGGATAGTTTTGATAGCTGAGTAGTGCATCAAGACCACGTACTGCTAGTTCGCATGGCTTTGCAAAGTCTTCTGGCTTTTTAATATTGCCCCAATTGATTGCACTTAGTGTACACAATGCAATCTCACCCTCTTCGTCATTAAAGTCGTTAAGAGGTTTGGTTGGTAAGTCAATTTCTGCACACAAGTTACTTTGTCTGATTGGTGCTACATCTTGTTTAAACGAACTGTGTGTGTTTGCATTGTCTACATTCTGCAAGTAAATGCGTCCTGTGTTCTTACGCTCTTCCATAAACATACTGAATAGCTCAGTTGCACCAATAGTTTTCTTGCGTAGTTTTGTATTACGTTCTGCACGTTCGTATAGTTCTCTGAACTTGTCTTGATCTGCAAAAAATGCTTCGTATAGACCTGGAACATCACTTGGGCTGAACAATGTAATTTGTCCATTACTAATTAATCTTTCATAAAACAACTTGCTGAATTGAACACCATAGTCCATTTGTCGTACACGATTCTCTTCTGTACCTTTATTGTTTTTGAGTACTAGCAGATCTTCTACTTCATAGTGCCATATAGGGTAATATAAGGTTGCTGCGCCGTTTCGCACACCACCCTGGCTACAACTCCTTGTAGCACTTTGGAACATTTTAAAAAATGGAATGACTCCGGTATGATAGGCGTCACCTCGACGTATGGGGGATCCGAGAGCCCGTATACTTCCGGCTCCGATACCAATTCCTGCTTTTTGTGATACGTATTTGACAACGGCACTAGTAGTGGCATTAATACTATCGAGGCTGTCATCAGATTCGATAAGAACGCAACTGCTAAATTGGCGTTGCGGTGTGCGTACACCTGCCATAACAGGAGTAGGCAAACTAATAGAAAAATTACTAACTGCATCGTAATATTCCTTTACCCAACGCATACGTGTTTCTTTTGGATAATCTGCAAATAATGTTGCTGCAATTAACATGTATGCTACTTGCGGTGTTTCTTTAATTTCATTTGTTACACGATTTTGTACTAGATATTTGCCACGGAATTGTTCCATAGCGGCATATGTAAAGTTTTCATCTCTGTCATGCTTTACAAAGTTGTTTAATTCGTTCCATTCTTCTTGTGTATAATCTTCTAACAGTGCAGGATCATACCATCCTTCTTCTACATTACGTCTTACGATGTCTAGCAATGGCCATGGATCATAGTCGCCATAAACCATTTTGCGAAGATGATAAACAATTAGTCTTCCTGCAACCCACTGATAGTTAGGTGTTTCTTCGCTAATTAAATCAGCGGCACTTTTGATAAGCGTTTCTTGAATCTCACTACTGGTGATACCATTATAAAATTGTAAACTACTTTTAATCTCTACTTCACTTGGGCTTACGCCATTAATGTCTCTGCATGCATGAAACACTACTTTGTGTAACTTTTCTAAATCTAATGTATCTTTACCACCATTTCGTTTGATTACTTGAATTTCGCTCATCGTTGTTTTTCCTTTGTCTATCTTTGTACTTATTGTTCTGTCAATATAGGTTATGTGTTGTGTTTTATCACATCTGCAATTTTCTTTTGATAAGTTATTGCCATATCCTTGGTTGGTAATTTACTTATCGCTCCGTGTTCGAAGTTAAGCAGATACTTATTGTCAATATGCACACATAATCTTTGTATACTGTTTTTTCTGTCAACGATGTACAACAGTTCGTTGGGTATCGTTTCGTTTGCATAATAGATAGTGTAACTCATACCTAGTGCTAGGCTGTTGTCACAAAAATCTCCGCTGTGCAACATTTCCCAAGGTGTGGGCCATGTGCTACTGTTAACTGGATCGATAGTCCAACTTCTGATTGGTGCCATCTTCCACCACTGAACAACCGTTTCACAGACATCATATGTGTTGTTTGTGTTTAACGCTTGCCTAAATATTCGCCATTTGCTCAGCCGAGTGCTAGGAGCATCAAACCAAGCTGTGTGTATTAATTGCTGTTCCAAAGTTGATATGTATATTTGAATTTAGAAATTTTATTATCGCTATCTGTGTACTGTAGTTTCATAGTATTTGCAGTTGCAATGTCAACATTAAACACTATGCCAACTGCAGCAGTTTGTGTAAATTGGTCATCTATTGTACTCGTTGACGCACTAGTGTCAGTGGCAAAACGCAACTGTCCGACTCTTACGCCGCTTGTGCTTTCTAGTGTATAATCCATAACTACAATATTATACAATGTTGTGTCTACACTAAATCCAGTATCAGCTGTTGATCCTGCGGCAGGTAGTTCAATCGCACTTGGTACTGTAGAATCAGTAACAATGCCAATCTCACTGTTGAAACTTACAGTAATTGCACCAGTTGGAGCACTTGCAAATGTAAGTGTTGTGCCTTGCAGTGTATAATCTGCGGCGGCAACAGCGGTTCCAGCTGCAAATACAGTAATAATATTGGGTTTGCTCAATGTAATAGGCACTGTGAACTGTGTTAGTACACCATTACCTGTACCAATGTTTACAATGTCGTTGCCAATAAACAAACGTCTTTGGTCTTTAGCGTATCCGATCTCGCCCGGATCTAATACTGGCAAGTCTGCAAAATTGCCCTGCCTTACTTGAATTTTACTAGTTCTTGTATCTGCCATTTCGTGCTCCTGATACAGTATTTATGACAAGTTGTAGAACTCTGCTACCCTGCCTGCCCATTTTTCTTCCCATTGTTTAAATTCCTCTGGCCCTACTTCCCATAGTTGCCATTCGCAATCCCTACTGCACATAAAAATTGCAGCATGTTCAATTTTAGTTTCAAATACTTCGTTATGGGCCATGCCATAAGCCGCCGCTTGCATAAAGTAATCATCGATCCACTCACGCTTCTTGGGCTTATTGGTTTGCTTGAAGTCCATAATAGTTGGACGTCCTTTGTATATGCCCACTAAGTCAGTGGTTCCTGCATATAGACCTGGGTAACACAAGTTTACTTCACTACCCCAAACTTCGTCAATGTCAGCTTCTACGTTTTTTATAACGGTCTCTGCCATCATCTTGGCTTGTAGCAAGTTCTTACCTGTGTACTCTTGATTGAGACTCCATGCTTCTAATATTTCATGCATAACTGTGCCAACACTAGCGGCTTCAGTTACAATCTCTTGTGCTTTCTTCTCACCTACTCGCTTTTTCCAAGCATTTAAGTGTGTCATATCTTTGGTCTTGCTGAGAATAGTTGTTACACTAGGCACAGGTTCGCCATAAGGATTTTCGTATAAACGTTTACCGTTTACACTTTTGCGTTTAAATTCTTTATACGGGTAGGGTGTGGTAATTTTTAACATGTAGTTAATGTAGCATTAACTATATTAATTGTCAATAACTAATTACCCATTTGAGTGTCTTTCCTGTAGCAGTATTTTTAAGACGCTCAATGGTATATCCCAAGTTTTGAAAATACTTCATAACTTGATTCATTTGATCTGTTTTTGCACGATCACTTGCAGTTCCTTGCCAGCAATTAAAATATGTTACGCTGTCTGGATTTGTTGCTGTGTAAGTTTGTGCAGTAAGTCCTAGTGATGTATTAGCTGTGCCTGCACCAACTGTAACAGTCCAGCTTGTGCTTGCAGGTGCAGTGTATGTTAACACAAGGTTGTTGCTGACGTTTTTACTTGCTACTACGCCACTTACTGCCGCATCATTGATATCAGCAATAATACTGTTTAGATTTGTACCTGTTGTACCTAATGTAATTGTACTGCCTGCAACAATAACAGTGGGTGTGCCTGTAATAGTAGGACCACCTGCAGAACCTGTAATTGTAATTGTAGGTGTGCTTTCAGTCATTGTGGTAGCATCTGTAACTGTGGTTTGATACAAACCGTTGCCTGCGTCGGTGATGACCTGTTTCATAATTGCCTGAGTTTCGTTGAAAATGGTAAGATCTGCTCTCGCCATTGACCTAGCTTCAGTTTTGTTAATATAATATGTCACAGTTCATCATCCTTTTGCATTTGCTTTTTAGCCAACTTACTAACAACATCATTATCTGGTTCAGCATTGGAACGGGGTATTGCTGTATCCAGTGAGATGTCTTTTTTATTGCTGGCTCCCACACTAGTAATTGTAGGTAATAGGTCTAGTAGATCTTGAATGCTAATACTATGACCCATAGCACGAAGTTTAGCAAGTACCATGTTTGTTGGTATTTTGAATTTGCCATTGGCTTTTGCCCTAGTAATTAATTCTTCTAGGTCATTCAAAATATTATTTTGATTCTCTACTATAACTTCGTATATTAACACTATTTAGACTTTCTTTTTAAAAAGTTCATCATAGCACTGTGTCCTGTATCACCTGGTCTCAATTCCATTGTTTGCAAACCGCCTGCACTTCTTGGTTTCTTCATTGCTTTAGGTTTTTGTCTCGGATTTGGATTGTACGGCATAGTTCTATAGTCTTTGCCAGTGTTACCATATTCACTTGGATCTTGATCCATACGTACACTTGGTGTACCTTCATCTAGTTCGCTAATGATATTGATAAAATGTTCTTGCGTCATTTTGCCACTCTCGACCATTTTAAAGAGCTTGTCCTTACTCTCTAGATACTTTTTTTCAGCTAACGCACCCATCTCCATACTATGGATAGCACTTTCGCCTTTTAGTTCTCTGCCTACTGGATTGTCATCGCCTGCGGCTGCTGGATCTGCTTCAAAGTCATCGCCCATGTCTACATCTACATCCATGTCTGCATTATCTGCGCCCATGTCTGTTGGAGCTGTCATGTTTGGTTGTTTACCCTGAGCTGCTAGTGTAGCATTTTCCATTGCTTCTTTTGCGGCTTTCATTTGATCTAGTAGAGCGGCAAGTGCAGCATCTGCTGATGAATTATACTGCTCTGCAATCTCAAAACTAATTTGTTCTTTCATTGCGTCTACAATTGGCATTAGTTTTTGTACTTGCATTTCTGCAATGTCTTCTACCATGCCTTGTAGTTCATCAACTAGTTCATTTGCAGCAAGAAGTACTTCAGCTGTGTCTAGCTCGTCTTCCATTACAACACTTTCTCTGGTCTTCATTCTTTTACCATCTTTACGTGTTGGTGCAACTTCGTTGATATATGTGTTAAGTTGATGTTGGATAAGTCCAAGTTTGTTATACTGTGGATTTTCCCAATACTTGAGATCACTCTCTTTAATTGTGTCAATTTTTGCTGTTGTAGCTGACAACATACGCTTTAATGCATTCGTGCTCATCTCAGATAAATCAATCTCGTGATTGAAAGTATCTGCTAGTACACGATTCAGCTTTTCCACGTTGTGTTTTGCGCTATTTAAATCGTTTAGATACATAATATTATTCCCGTTCCTTATATTGTATTTATAGTCTTTTTAATATTTTTGATTTTGCTTCAGCAACTTTACTTTTTGCTTTGCTCAGCTTGGCAACTGCAACGTCTTCGTTAACTGTACCACGTTTAATTCTAGTATTGTGCATGTAAACTTCGTATAGATTATCCATGTAACTGTTGTCGTGTGTTACTAATTCTTGTACTCTACCGCTTTTGCCCAGCATTAGATTTTTTACAATGCCCATAGCAGTTTCAAATAAACCTAATTCTCTATATATAATTTTATTACCATCTACTACATTATAAAAACGTTTTTGTTTACCTGCAAATTCTTGTAATACAATATCAATTCTATAATTTTGTACACTAACACTAGTCTCTGTTACTTTTTGTGTAATTGCCATTTCTAATTCAACATCACTTCCAGCACGTTCAGCTACTATTTTACTAGTATTGTCCACACTGTTGAGTTTATTGAGAATATCATACATGTTTTTGGTATTTTGATCCATATCATTTCGCCATTTTGTTAGTGTTAAGTTTGTATGCTACTTGTTTGTTGTTGATGTCTTTGTCTAGTACACCTTTGATTACTAGTGACTGTGCAATATAACAATCACGTTCATTTAAATTTTGTTTTTCTAGTAGTTTGTCTTCACTGAAGTGTTCTTGTATAAACTGATTTTCTCTACTGCTGAGCCAAACAGTAATACCGCCTTTGGTCACCATAGTCTTCATTGTTGTGTATCCTGTGCTGGTTGTGGATTAAGTATTCTCTGAGGAATGCCTGTTGCCATTTTCTTGCTCAGCCTGTTAGCACGTCTAGTTAATGCTTTATTGGCTACATTTAATTCTCTGTTAGCATCAGCGTTACGATTATTAGCACGTTTGGTTTGGTTAATGTTTGTTGCATTAACTTTTCTATTCATTGCAACACCTCGTTGCATTCCGTATCCTGCTTCGTTCATTTTGTTTAGTTCGTGACAGTTACAGTGTTTACAGTCAGGACCACATGAACATTCACTTACAGGAGAGCCGCAACATTCTTTGCTACACATTAATATTCCATCTTTTTCCCATGTACCTGATTCAGTATACTTGTCTGGTATGATGTCCATAATCTTCATTAGCGTCTCCTCGCTGGCTTGTTTAATCTCTTTAGTGCTTTACTAGCTGGATTAAACTTTTTAGTACGCTGTGCTTTACGTGCCATACGTTTACCCATGCGACTTTTGGTTTTTCTTAATGTTAAACGTTTTTTAATATCAATAGGAGCGCCACACTGTCCAGGTTTACTAACCAGGCGACCTGCTCTCTGACCCACAGTGCAACGATACTTGCGTACCAAGTTACGACCTTTACGAGCCCATACTAGTTGTGCTTCAACCACATTACTGATATCTAATTCATTTAAGTTCATATGTGTATTTATACGGAAGTTTAATTCATCAATAATACGATGATAGTGGACAGTATACCTGCTGTCACAGTGGCGGCTGCACCTAACATAATTTTGTTGGTGCTTTGATGATTCTTTACGTTTTCGTCGTGCATAGTTCGCATCTCCGCATGGAGATCCAGCACAGCTTTTTCAACTTTGTCAAGTCGTGTTTCCAATCCCTTGTACCTTTCTGCACAAAGATCCACGTGGGCTTCTAAATTTGTTCGCTCAAGCGAAGTCGTTCCATTCGACATAATTTTACTCTTCTTTCATCCAGTGTCTTTAACCGTTTTTGGACGTTCAGTTATGTATTTTTTGCCTTTTGATATCGGAGGCTAGTGACTAACTCCGTATATGCCTATGTGTGCCTGTGTTTTGCCTACTATGTATTTATGATATGTCTTGGTTAAACTTAAAGTATATGTTTACTAATTTCTTATCCAATGTTTCAAATGTTTTGGTTTTAAGTTCTACTGTTTCTTCTAATCCAGTATATATAGCAACTCCGTCGCAGTCGTTTTTCAAATAATAGAATTTATCGCCGTTATTATAGAAAACATTGTTATGCTCTATACTAAAGTCTAATCTCCATACAGTATGTAGTCCTTGATACTGTTTTCCAAAGCCATAATCAACTACATCTTGTGCCATAAACACCTTCACCTTGGTGTTAATTGGCTGACTGCGTAGCCCTATACTTTGTATTAGTGTGTTAAGATTCTGCTGTTGATTAAATTGTAAGTTGTTGTTACGATTTATATCTGTTTGTGTTATGTCAACTAAACTAAAGGCAGTATAGATCATCTATCAGTGGACTTATATATAGTTTTTTGTCCACTAGACACATCTCCTACAGCGCCTTTCATCGTACCTCTGCCTAGTGCATATCCTCCAGCTATTGCCGCTGTTGCACCTGCTATTTTTGCTAGTGTATCACTGCCACGCATACGTGGTGCTTCTGCATTACCTGCATTTTTAATCATTAGACCTTGTGTACGTCCAATATCTCTGATATAACTGTACAGTTCACTTCTCAGTGCATTGTTTCTATAGTATTGATTCATTCTTGTTATTACCAAACTCTTTTGCATGTTGTTGAGTCTAGGCCAATTTTGTGCTAGTCGTCTAATGCTTCTATAGTTGCTGTTTTGAATGTCTAGTCCTCTTTCTAATCTCATAAAGAAAGTTTCAGGACCTGATATAGCTCTACCCTGCTTCATATTGTTTAAGAACTGTCTTATCTGCATTTCTGGTAAATTAACTTTAGAATTTTGCATTTTATTTTTTGCACCAGCATTGCTCATTCCATTTTTAAGACTTGCAAGTGCTACATGTAAATCAGTGCCACCTTGTTGATAGTTAAAATTACTACCATATTTCATTGTGCGCTGGGCATATTCTTTTGCGGCAGGGGCCATATCATAATCATGACTCATAATATATAAACTAAGCATGCTCATAAATGCAAGATCAGCCATATCTCTACTGTTGCTGCCTTGTACACGTTGCTTGGTTCTAAACAAACGACTTTCATTGAGATCGCTAATAAATCCATACTGTGACTTTTTATCTTCACTCATAGTGTGGCCTCCTTCGATCTCTGCCCATTGTTTTGCTGTATACTTTTCCATACTAGTATTTACCTTAATTTGGGGTCCAACGATGACGTGGTACTAGTTTGATTTTATCCCTAGTAGCAACATATCCTTCGCCGCCTTGTTGACCTTTTGTAGTTGCTGTAACATCACTGCCCGCATTATCCAATTGGTCAATTATATTGTTTTTAATTGTTTGAATCTTTACTACAAGCTCTAGTATAGCATTTAGCCCTTTATCGTCACCTGCCATAAGTTTTGCTTGTTGTCCTTGGCTGACTTTGCTGGTTTTTAGCCAATCATAAAATCCTGTCCTGAGTTGGTCTAACTTACCTTGCTTGGTCATTTGGTTAACATAGTTATAGAGTATTGCATCTTTTCTACTCAGTCCCTGTTCCGGCGCTAACCAATTGTTTATTATTTGTGCGTTCGCATTTGCCGTACTAACTATATCCTGAACGTCACTTGTATCAACTTTGGGTTGATGTGTTACATAGGTTTGCCCTAGTACCACTACATCCTTGCTGTTAACACTGTTGGTATCTTTAATTGGTGTACCTTGTTTATCACCAAATGCGTCATGGTATGTGTGTGCAACAATACCCACGCTACTGTTTGCTATACGTTGTCCTAGTTTACTATTTGAATCAACTGTGTATGTAACATTGTTAGGTGTAAACTGTATACCTTGTTCTGTTTTTGCAAAAGGCTTACGTGGTGTATACAGTAAATCTCCGTACACATATCCACGCATGTCAGCAGGAGTGTTTCTTTCTAACGTATCAAACACACCTGCCATGTCACTAGCAAACTCTTTACGCCAATCTTCTCCTTGTCCGGAGTTCATAATAAAATCTGCTAGAGCACCACTACTGGTTGATTTATTTTTTCCCCAACCATTTTTACCTGTCATTACAAATTGACCGTCTGGTTCACGTCCCCAAAACAATGTTGGATTACCGTCCCATTTAATGCTGACATCTTTTGAATCTTGACCTAGTCGTGTGAGTATCTCTGCGGCTTTGAGTGCGCCCTTGCTACCTTCAAATGTAACTAGATCTTCTAAGTGATTATATTCTCTACCTTTTTGTGTAGCTTCTGTTAAAAACTGATTGGCTCTCATTAGTCAAGTTCTTTCCAATTTGGATCATTGCGAAGATCAGCAAGTAGTGCATCGCCTGCTTCTTTACCCAATGCGGCTAGTATTTGCTCCACACTGCCAATGTCTTTTCCTGTGGCATTTGGGCCTAGTAGTGTACGTGCTACTTCGTCAATGTTGTTGGTTATTAGGTCTGCTTTTTTACCGTTAGCATCTCTGTTGAATAATCCTTGGTAAGGTGACCATAACATATTTTTGCTCTTAGCAATATTTGCTAGTGCAATCTGTTTGTTTACGCCTTTCCACTTTGAACCTTGTGGAATACTGTGTGTATGAAACTTTGCAGCATTATCAGCATTTGGTACAACCATAATATCTACTTGGTGTGTGTTGTCACCTACAGGTATTTCGATATGTACACTGGTGCCACTTTGCCCAGTATTAAGTCCTGCTAAATCAAATACTTGACGTAGCTTTTGTCTAATAACTTTGTCTGGTTGATCTTCCATATTGAAATGTTGTTTAAGTTGTTCTACATCAACAATCATATCCAAGTCTCCGCTTACTTTGCCTGGAGTTGGAGTTGCGCCACTTCCAATTGGAATAGCAGTACTGCCAGTTTTTTGTAATACACTGTTTACAGTTTTCATAATTTGAGGAATTATTTTGTGATCGAAGCTCACACTATCAGGGAATATATTGCCGCCTTCTTTAATAGGAGCATTATCAAATAAACTTCTTTGTCTTATTCTTTTAAGTCGGCTTCCACGTTTTTTACGTTTCTTAGTTCCGCCTAGTATGTCTGCTATCTTCATTTACTTTACCTATTCCTCTTTGAAACTTACGTGGATCTTTGGTTCTTATGCTGTTAATCAAACGCTTGTTTAAATCTGCGGCTGTTTCAACATCAAAACTTTCATTGATCAAATTGATCAAGTTTATCGCTGTAACAATCACTTGTTGTGCATTTGACTCAACAATATGCTTTTTGTCACTTTTTGGTGACATAGCATTAATTTCTTCCAATAATGATCTTGTTTTACGCTTCATCTTAGTAGTATTTAGTAAATATTGTTGCTGGAGCATTGGTGACAAGCACTTATGGCAGTTGCAGAGAAATTGATTCTCAACATAGGACCAACCATTAAAAATAAGAGCAAATCATCAATGGCAATGCAAACACACAACACAGGCTCAAATAGGCTCATATTAATGACTCAACTTATACACCGTGTTTGCTGTTCGGAATCATATAATAGATATAGATAAGGTCGACTGCACCTTTGCTTCAGCACATATCATACTCAAAGTTTTGACAGGTGCTGTGCTTGGCTACAAACCTAGCACCATTCTTTATATGAAAATTCCTTGCCATATCTGTTAGCGGACTTAGTGTAACAAATCTTTTAACCCAAGGCCGTTGATGTTTGATTCGCTCTGCTACTCCATTTACTATTTCCCTTCCTGCTCCTCGCTGATAACTCCATACAGTATAAAATACTGCACATTTCAATCCTACCCACTTCATATCTGTTTCGCTAGTAGGCATTTCGTCCATGTATGCTACACATATACATGCAGCAATCTCTCCGTCACGTTCCAACACATACACTTCTCTGCCGCTACGTGTACGCCATTCTTTGCTAATGTGTGGTCTAACCGGGTCGTTCTTAATGTGTTCTAGTTCTTGTTCAGTTGCTAATCTGATCACTCGCTTTTCCTCAATAAACTTTTTAATCTGTCTGTAGCATCAACTTGTGGATTGGCGTCCATGTTATTCTCTGTAACACTTTCACCTGCTGGTGCTACACTGCTTTTTGTTTTTAGTTTTTGATAGATGCTGGTTACTGCACCTTCATCTTCTTGATCGTCTGGATCCAAGTCTTCAATTTTCAAACTGTCCATATTGAACTTGAGATCTAGTTTACTTCCAACACCACTACTACTACGTGTTTTCATAAACTGTATTTGTACTCTGCCACGCTCTCGCATAGCTCTACTGCTGAAAATACCTATTAGGTTGTCTGCTGTGTTAATCTTACTAATACCGCCTGCAATGTGACTGTGGTCAAATTCAATCTCATCAACTGCACTACGATTCAACTGTGAAGCTGTAATAAACAATATACCAAGTTCAGTTGCCAAGTTACGCAATTCTTCACTAACAAATTTATCTTTAATAAATTGATCGCTTGGGTTAACTTTAACTGTGACTGGCATCATAAGATCCAAATAGTCAACTAGTAGTGCATCAACATGCAAATTGTGTTGTATCTGATATTCTCTCATGTATGCTTTGATGTCGTTAACAGTAGTACCATTCTTCATTTGTATTACTTGTAGTCTGCCTGCCTTCTTACTGGCCATCTTAACACGCAATTCTACATCACTGCTATTTTTCATAACGTCTTTGGTGCTCATACCTGTAAGCATAGCATCCAATCTCATAGCACACAGTTCTTCACTAAGTTCCAAACTGATGTACACAACGTTCTTGCCTTGCAACGCCCAGTTTAGTGCTAAGTTCTGCATAAACAAACTCTTACCACTACCACTACCACCTGCAAAGATGTTTAGCTCGCCTGGATTAAATCCGCCATACAATACTCTATCAAATGTCTCCCAGCCACTACTATTTTGTCCTCTGTTGTCTTTGATGCTTTGTATGCGTCCTGCAGGATCATCCCAATAGTTTGTACCAAAGTTTTTAGCAAGTCCAATCTCTGTTGCTTCTTTGATGATTCCTTCTACTGTACCGTACTCTTTGTTCTCTAACATATCAGCACTTTTTAGAATTGCTGCTTCCAACGCTTTGTGTCTACAAAACTGTTCAAAGTTATCCATAAACCAATTTTTATGTTCTGTGGTTAGTTTGTCTTTTACATCAGATATTTCAACACCAGCTACACCTTTAACTTGCTCTAGCATGGGAACATCGTTGTATTCATCTGCATGCTTTTGTATAAAGTCTACTGTGTCTCTGAATTGTCTATCAAAGTAACTGCTTTCTAAGATAGCATTACACCGCACAAAAAGATCCTTGTCTGCCAACAAGAACTCTAAATATAGTTGTTGTAATTCTGCGCTGTAATCTTCACTCATTAATTTCCCCTTGCAACTTCTTTGTAATATACTCTTCTCTGGTATATATCATAATCCAGCTGTTGGATTTTTTTGGTACAGCGCCTTGGCTATCCATTTTTATAGCGTATTCCCAATAGTTTGTCAACCAAATTCGTTGATTGGTTATATCACTGCGTTGGGGCCACCAAGCAAATCGTTGGGTCCATTCTGCTTCCAAGTTTGCATAAACTCCAATTGGTTTCATATTTGCCGCCCGTCTGTAAAATTCATTATCCCTAATGTTGTAATCATCTACAACGGGATTTCGCAAGTATTTTGATCTTTGTACTCGATGTCTCAACACTTTCTAATATACTCCTCAATGTAAATAATCTACCATAGCGTTCTACTGCATCGCTGGCATCTTTTATATCGTCATCCCATTCAGGAAATGCAACGTCCCACCCACGCTTTACCGCAACATTCACTGTATCCATTCCTGCTTTATCAAAGTCTGGCAATAGTACTATTTGTTTATCTAGATCTTCAATTATACTGCATTGAACATTACTAGGTGTGTTGCCTGCTAGTGCAACGCCGCCCACTTGTAGTGCATCTAACTGTCCCTCTGTTACTATAATTATGTCATGTTTCTTTTGTGCATCTAAATTGAACACAAAGTTTTTAGGACTTTTCAAATAGTATTTGGGCATGCCTTCTGGTCTACTATCTGGACACCACCGTGCAGTGTATCCAACTATGTTGCCTTGATGTCTAAACGGCAGTATAACCCTACTAGCAAAGTGCATGTGTGGGCTCCAATACCAGTCAGTATAAAAGTCTAATCCACGCTTCATAAGATATGTACATGCTAGTGCTAGCTTGTCCAACTGCTTGGAGTCTAGTGTGTCCAATGGATAATTGCCAATTGGATGTGCATCGGGTGGCAGTTCATCTGGATGCCATTCCACTGTGACTTTTTGTACACTCTCTTTGGGTATAAACTGTCCTGCAATATCATCTGCTTCTTCTTGTTTAAGCAGTTCAAAGTTAACACGCTGTATATCAGCTTCATCTACACCAAACGTTTTTAACAATTGTGTAAGTCTACCATTGATACGTTTACCTACACTCCAGCCAGTTTTAAATCCACAGTTAAAACAGTTGTATTGAAACTTATCATCATGGAACATAATGCCGCCACGCCCACGCTTGTCAGCACTGTGACCGCGAGTGTGACACATTGTACAGTTTCCACTGATCCACCCACTAGGTGTTTGCTTCCAGCCATAAGGCATGTGCTGACGGATAAAGTCCAATACTATCATGTTTTAATATTAACTTCTATAAACGACTTTGTCAAGTGTTCCTGTGTTGCTAGAATCTGGTGTATGAACCAATCTTACAAACTGATAGTTTCCATAAAAGTTATGATAAACCAATCCAGTTTTTGCACTCACTGTATAGCTTTGACTTGGCACATCAAAGTAATCAACTTCAGTTGGCTGTATGCTTAGTGTGGCTTGAAACTTGTACACACCTGTATAGTCTGTCATGTGTACCACCGCAGTTTGCAATCCTTGCTTGTTTGAGTTTTGTGCAGGGCCATCCATTTTACTGCCAACTCTATCATCACCGTCTATATTGAATGTTGCAACTGTGCTACTGTCTGTTATATTGAGTAGACTTTGGTCTCTAACATCTACTACAAACGTAAGACGCATGTTACGATCACTAGTACCGCCGTAATTTCCAGCCTGGTCAGTAATGTTATAAGTAACTATGAGATCGTGTAGTTTAGCATCCAATAGGAATGTTTCTTCGTGATCCAAATGGAGAACCAACTTACCTGCATCATAGTCGATGGGATTCATATTCTTTTGAAGAACTTGAGCACCGTTTGCTCTATTAACAATAGTTGCAACATATGTTTTATTGTGTATGGCTTGTCTTTTATTGTCCGTGTCTTTTACAAAAAAGTCAATGTCAATGTTAAGACCTCTATAAACAACTAAAGGCTTATGATTGTCTGGGCCATAATATGTAGTGCCTCTGCGTTCTGGGATAAGAATCTCAGATCTTTGGTTATATTGATATATTGTTGCTTGATACATGTGTATATTCTCCACTACTATTTATTTGAATAAGTAATTACAATGAACAACGTACCAAAGAAATATCAAGATTTGTTAGATAAATTTCCTTTTTTGACACTGGTCAAATACGGAGGTAACGAGTATGTGGGTATAATTCAAAACATGGATAACAATTTAGTTAGCATGTACAATTATGAAAACATCAAAGAACTCGTAGACAGACAAGATTTTTTAGAACTTGGTGAAGAATGGTGGTGGGGAACCAATCGAATGATTCCTATCAACATTATATTCAAACAAGCATTTGAAAAATATCGTGTGTGTCTAATTACCTTTAGTATTAAAGACTTTGAAATACTACACGGGCCTTGCATTAGTTTAAGCAACATAATGCAAAAACGTGTTAAACGAAGAAATATTCAACTTGTGCGCAAGATGTGATTCTTTTGGGGATCAATTGTACGCAATCTTCTAGCAGTAGTTTTTTCAGCTGCATGCAATAGCAAACCTCTTCTAATGCTATCACTGTGATTAGGCATACTACTATGCATGACTCGAGGATGCCAGCACACAAAACTTCCAGCCGGTGCCAGGTGTTGTTTGTAATTGTCCATAAAAAATAAATCAAAATGACTTTTATCTGCATACATGTTTTGATAATAGTCGTAGATGTACTTGTGTGTACCTGGCACATATCCAGTAGCGCCATTGTCCGGAGTAAAGTCGCACAACATTACCATAAATTGCAAACCTAGTAAACCTTCTGTGTACTTAAACTCTTTGAATCTATAAGGTGTATCAATGTGTGGTCTAATAAAATTCATACCTGGGTATAGTGAAATAAAATCACACATATACCATTCCCAATTGTTTTCTCCAAATGCAGCATCTGCACATTTACCTAGTTCAGGTTTAATAACATTATCAATAAAATGATTACCTTTGGGTTCATCTGTCCAAAAGTATGCCCAATCAATTTCTTTGTGTGGATCTTTACCTTCAGCTACTTGTTCCTGTATTTGATTCCAACCATACCATTTTAAATCTCTGGTATGTCCTCTCTCGGGCACAAATGTACTTGCATATTCATTGAGCTCTTGAATACAATCTTTATCAAACGTATCGCTGTGAACTGTAAATCCTATATCATTAATTTCTTTTACAAATCTATTTTCATCCATGTTAATATCCTAATTGTTCACATATGAGATTCATATGTACGATAACAACCATAGCATAACTTAGTGCGTGTGCTTTCTTAAAATAGTAAGCCTTGTTATCGTTTACGGGTTTTACCCATACTTGATCCATTATCATCTGCCAGCCTTTGTCTTGTAAATGTCGTTTGGCTGGTCGTATAATTGCCAGTGTAGCCGCCAATTGCTGTACCGAAGTAGGCTTCAGTTGTTTTAATAGACTGTCGTGTCCGCTTAGATGAAATAGCTGATCTACGAAGTCTTTGTGTTCCAGAAGTTCCCATACTGGTTCCTTTTCCATTAAATGCTTTAGATGATCGTCGTTGTTTACGTCTTTGTATATGCTTAGATTAAGTAGATCCAATTTAAAGAATCCCATATCGTCAGCTTGTGTGTGATCAACAGTACACACATTTGTAAATGGATTGCTGGGTACTCTGTGAAAATAAACACCTGTATTGTGTTTTCTCTTCTTGAGCTTGGCTGGTACATTTTTAAATAATTCTAGTGCTTGACTTCTATCTGCAAAGTCAATATCAATATCAGGTAATCCCATCTATCATCTCCCGTACAAAGTTTGCATCATGTGGATTAAATTTTGTTTTCTTCCCCCAATGATCTGCATCAATGCTGTTTGCTATTCTCGCAAAACATTCATCTGGCATGTTGCTTAATGCTGTTTGCGCTCGTTTGCTATTCAACATAATCCATGGCGAAATCTTACCCATTTCACACCATTCAGCTATCAAGTATCCACTGGCATTTTCCCAGAATGTTGCAAAGTAATCTGTTTCAGCGGCATGCTCTACAAAACGTTCTAGCGCACGTTCTACACTTTCACGTTTACAATGATCCTGTACAAACAACAAATACATTTTATCAGTGGGCCAATCTTTGAGTTTGGCTTTGTTTTTAATTAGCCAGCGAGTAAATGCTTCTTGATCTATACAGCGTATGTTTAAACAATATGCACCAAACTTTACAAATGCTGTATAATACTGACTGTCAACAAAGTCCTTGTATTCTTTAGGCTTGCTTTGCATTTCAATTCTATAAAACAAATCATAACTACTAAAGCCTATCAAGACATCTTGATTAAGTTTACTTTGCCAACGTCTCTTCTTTTCACAACTGTGAGCTAGTAATGTGCCTTCACGTTGAAAGCTCTTCTTGCAATAATCACATGTGAATTTACCTTTTGTCAATCCTATACTTCCTACTGCATTTACTAGTTCTTCTGCTGTGGTCATTTTTTAAACAGCTCTTTTATTTGCTTTTTATCCATGCCCAATTCTTCTGCTACTGCTTTAAAGTCGTTGATGTCATTTGTACTTACCAGAAGTTCTAGCTCATCGTCATTGTATGTTGGATAAAGTTCTTGCAACCATTTGAGAAGTTTGCCTGCTTTGCCTTTGCGCTGTTTACTGGGAGGTATCCAAGGATGAAATTGATTCATACCTAAGCCTACACACTGCAACAGTTTGAATTGTAGTTCAGGATCTTTGCGCAATATATTATAATGCTTGTTCACTAGCTCATTTGTAAGTGCCAAATAATGATATTCAATATCTGGATTTTTAGTTTGCACTGCACTGGTATAGCGCATTAGCACAAAGATACCTAGTTTCTTTTTTTCTTCTTCCGTTAAACTATCCCACCACGCTCTGTCACGTTGATCAATAGCTCGCATTTCTTCTTTGATACTAAGTTTGCTCATTTACCATAATCCAAGTGTTCTTCCGTTACCAACTATTATAAAGCCACATGTACAAATATGCAAGACAATCCAGAAGGTTCTGAACCATAATGCTTTGTGTACATCATGTTGTGTAATTGGCAAAAACTCTGGCTTGTCCTCATCATTGACGCCAACTGGCATGCCAACTGTTCTACTCCATAGTTTTAACCAACGACGTTGTCCACTCATCCAAATACTGTCCATAAAATTAAAAGTATAATAGCCCAACCAAAAATACCTAATCCATTGTTACCTACGTGTCCTTTTGCTTTTGCGCAATCATAACAGTACCTGTATTTGGCAGGAACACGTTTATTACAAAAGAAAGCATCGCAAGTTTTTTTACTCATTACCACAAATCCTCTGTGCTTAATACATCTGGTATTTTATTTGTATCTTTTACAAAGTATGCACAAGGACTGTTGTCACTTTCCCCTAAGGGAACAGCAAGTATGTGTCCAAACTTTAGTTTAGGAAAATACCATTTGACTTCTTGATAGATGTTTATAATTTCTATTTCATCAAAGCTGGGTAAAAATCCTGTGAGTGGATTAAAAACAAAGGCTTTAAATCCTCTGTCATTGAGGCTGGTTACTGGCAATACTTCCGGATCGCCTACCATTGGATCACACACTACAAGACTCCAATCCAATGGAACCTTTACATGCCGTTTACCTATTTGCAGTACAGCCGCAGGTGCATTAAAACTTTCTAAAAATACCAATGGAACAAATATATAATCTGCTTCCTTTGGATTACTGTAGTCTAATACACAATAGCGTATGTCTTCAATCTCTTCTGGAATAAAATCTAAATCATATACTTGATTCTCTACTGTTAATATTCTAGTCATTTATAATCCACTTTCTCTATATGAAAGGGGTACTTGGCTTCTCGATAAAATTTCTTTCGCTCAGTCAAATGCCTCTTGCTAAATTTTGCACTGCTTGTTATATCCCATATCTGTACATGATCTTTGTCTTGTGCTTTACGTATACCTCTACCGATACTTTGTATTACCCTAACGAAACTTTTGCCAGGCTCCACAAGAACCAAGTTAAAAATACGAGGAATGTTAATACCCACGGCAGCCACACCATAGGTTGCAACGATAATTTTGTTGTCAACTTCACTAATTTCATCATATTGATCTTTCCTATTTTTGCTTTTCATTGAACCACTGACAAATACTGTATCGCCGCCAAGTCGTTCTACTAGTCCTTCTCCTGCACTAATACGATCTACCAGCACCAATGTATTACCACTTTGTGCCATTGTTTGTATTAGTCCACTCATATAATCTAGTCTGTTCTTATCTGTTGTAAGATAAGTTAATTCACTTTGGTAGTTGCCATAACTCACTGTGTCTTGTAGCTGTAGTACGTTTACTTCACATTGTGCTAGTACACCCATGTCTTGTAGTTCATGTGCGCTCAAACTATTAGTTACTTCTCCCAAGCTCACTTCCAAGCTCAAGCGTTCGTGTTCTGCTTTAGGTATCGTGCCTGTAAGCCCCCAGCGAATTGGAATATTGCTGAACGCTCCAGTAAGCAGTTTTTTCAGGACGTCTGCTTTGGCTTGATGAACTTCGTCCACCATAACACACACGACACCTTCTGCAAAATGGTGCAACCCTTCGTCCGCTAGTCCGTCACGGAATCTTTTTTCGAGAACGTTCAAACTCTGCCAAGTACATATGGTATGAGTTCTCCCTAAATCTTTTCTATCACCGAAGTAAACACCTACATCTAGTCCCAAATTGATATAGTCAGCTTCTGTTTGAGTGACTAAATCTTTGTTTGGAACAATAACAATACTGCGACCATAAGCTTCACACATATAGCTTAGTGCCGCAGTAATCAATGTTTTACCAGCACCTGTTGCAATTTCTTGCAAACACTGCGGTGTCTTTAAAAACTTATTGATAACTTCAACTTGATAATCTCTGAGTACAACTGGCTCGCCTGCAGCCGGATGCTTGTCGGGCCATTGTCTATCACTGAACAGTTGTTCTGTTACAGTGTCCCATTTGAGATCATGTGGTTGTCTATGATCCTCTATCTCAATACCGTAGCCTTCTTCATCTAGTATGGGAAGTATAGTGGGCAAGCAGTTTACAAAGGTGCTACCACCCATAGTAAAGTAACCCACACAGCCATCCCAACGTCCAAGTTTATATGCTGGTACATGATATGCATGCGGCAAAAAGAACTTTAGTTTCTTTTCTAGCTTGCGTCGAGTAGTCAATCCAAGTCCTTCGAACTTGCAATTAACCTCGTCTTTGAGGATAAGTTTTGTTTTCATGTTTTAATAATACGCTCTAGTTTAGAGTTTGTCAACAGCTAGATTTTGCTTGCAAGTCATTACAACGATTTTCCATCACTTGCATTTGCATTTTTAATTTACTAACTTCTTCTTTTAATTGTTTGATAATTTCATCACGAGCTCTAAGTTCCTCTAGCCCTCGGTAACCATATTCGGTATAAGTATCTTTGACCATTTTGTTCCACCAACCCATTCGATTTTCCTGTACTACTACTTATAAAATAAGGGGACTAGTAAGACTTCTTACTAGCCCCCCGGGACCTAACTGGTGTGAGTGAGAGTGACGCAGACAGAGGAGTACACCAGTTAGTATTGGTAGCCATTGCTATTGCAACTGTCTGGCTACCAAATTCTTTTATATCCTTTTCATACAAGTGGACTCTGCATAACTCTTCCACTTGTTGGCATTCATTTTACGAAGATCAGCAATCTTCAACACCATACGCAAGCTCATTTCACGCAAGCGATTCTTATTGGTGTAGATATAATCCATCAGATCAGCTTCTTCTTGCTCACCGAAGTTATACTTACTAAGCATGCCTTCTCCGATTACTTGCTTACAACGCAAGAACTTGTCACGCATTGTGTCTAGTGTCAAGTCTAAGTAGTGACAACGACTCATAATAGCATCTAAGTGATCTTTTAGTTTACCACGTGTTCGTTCAAACTTTACATTGGTAATAAAAATGATCGAACCTTTAAACTCAAAGTTGTCTGGTACACCATTGTTAGCAAGCGCACGACTTTCACTACGCCAGCTTAGTGTTCGCTTTGGGCTACTATCCAATGCCGCTTTAAGCAAGTTCAAGCTGAGTTCATCATACAGCACACTATCACAATCATCTAATACTAGTACACTACCGTCTCCACTGTAATCATACAGCAATTGATAAAGACCAATTGGAGTAGCGGCACCTTTTTCAACACCAAACTTACGGTTGCTGTTTTGAGACATTTTTAACATAATGCCTGCATCTTTGAGCACCTTCTCAACTCCAAAACTTTTACCAACACCCGGAGGTCCAGTAACTACCATGCCACGCACAACCCCATCGCATGACGCATATGTCATGTCTTCTAGGATTTGAAATCGCTCCCGTAACCGTTCAATGACTTGATCATCTGTTTCAGCTTGGGCGGCTTGGGCTGACACAACATTCTCTCCGTCTTCGAGGTAGTCGAATTCACTTTGGTCGACTACTTTGATCCGAATGGATCGGTCCGGGAAACCAGGCACTGCACTACCATCAACTGTAACGAAGCTACCTGTTTTACCTTGTTTAAATTCTTTAATTAATGGAAACACTACGTCCTTCACATTAATGTTACGGTATGTACCGTTTGCGATACGCACTTGCTTTTCTGTTGTCTGCATTGGTTCTCACTCCTTTTTAACAACTTATATAAACATATTAACATCTATGTATCTAATGTCAACCTTTTATTTCATTTATTTTTACATAATTAAACACAGTTTCTTTGCAGTTACTGAATTTACTAATGTCATGTGTTTTTACTTTACCAGTAAGCATAACATCTTTGCCTTCTAAAATACCAGCAATATCAGGTTCACGATTAAAGAAGAATTTACAGATGTTGCCTTTGGTATCCAAACAGGTCACCAAATGAATCGAATATTTTGCAATAAACTTTACGTCTTTGATGTTTGCTGTAAACATAAGACGTTCGCCAGCAGTACCAATAAATTCACTAGTTTTACGATATTGATCAAAGAAGTCGTTTAATCCTTGACGCTTGCTTAACACACGAAAACTATTTGGCAAACTTGCTAGAATTGCAACGCCAAATCCATCAACTGCTTCATTACTGAGGCAACGCAATACATTACCTTCAAAGTCATTTATATTGCCCATCATCTTTTTGGCAATCAGTTCATGTTTAAATTCGTCTACAATCTTATCTGCTTGTTCAACATAGTCTTCTGTAATTGTGAATTCTTCAGCGCCTTCTATACTCTGCATAAAGTTGAGAATACAAGTCTTGTTATCGTAAATACGCTTTTCATTTTCTCTGTCGTAATATCCAAACCCACTTTTGATAAAGCCTTGTTTGGCATCAACTGCAATAGCAAGTTCAAGTACTTGACGAGTATTGTACTGTTGTTTTTGACGAGCCATCTTCTTATCCTCTGTTCTGTTTTACTAGTTTATAATAACATCAAGATATCTTATGTCAACCTAATATAAACAATAATAATAAAAAAACTGCAATAAATGTGAAAATAATTCTGTATATAAAACCCAGTATATTGCCTAGCAATCTAAAAATACTAAATTTTTTACGGGGAGGATTAGTGTAATAGATATCATTTATCAGATCATCTTCAGCCTGTTGTATTGTGATATCGTCTTTCATAGTGTCCTCAATATAAGTGGCGGAGGATGTGGGAGTCGAACCCACTCAACGCTGTTAGCGTTGTACGGATTAGCAATCCGCTGCATTACCGTCCTGCCCATCCTCCTTACTTATAGTGTACACTATTTACTGAATAAGTCAAGTTGTTTTGTGTAATTTTTAACAGTTTCTACAGTCATTACTCGTGTGATCCAATTCTCTGCGGCATCAGTGACATAGTGACGACTTTTGTCAGGATATTCAATTCTACCTACAATTTTATTGTCTTCAAAAAAACTACACATCAAGTATTCGTCATCCACAAAACTAATGATTGCTTCTCGATTGTCTTTTTGAAATTTATTGTAATAGTCCATTAATGTTTCCTTTTGTATCTTACTTGGCTGGAACGATAGGACTCGAACCTATACTCTGCGCTACCAAAAAGCGATGCATTACCATTATGCTACGTTCCATTATGGTGCCCTGGGAGAGACTCGAACTCTCACGCCGTAAAGCACAGGTACCTAAAACCTGCGTGTCTACCATTTCACCACCAGGGCTAAGTGGTGCTCCCACACGGACTTGAACCGCGGACCTATTGATTACAAATCAATTGCTCTACCAACTGAGCTATAGGAGCGTTTTTATTATGAGAAATGTTTGCTTAACATTTCAATGCGATCTTCCGATGCAGCCATTTTATCCAGTTCTTCTTGGATTGCTTCTACAATATCACTGTGTTCGCCAATACCAACACTTTGATTCATATAAACTAAAATATTTGTTTTAGCACGTTCTAGCTCGCCTTCAGCATGCATACGTGCGGCTTTTACTAATTGTGCGCTCATACTCATTGTTTTATCCTTTACTCATGTTCGCCGCCTAAACCGCGGCCATTATATGCGCCAAACATATTTGGTTTACGTTTGGCTGTTTCAAATGTTGCTACTGTGATTGCGATAGCGGCTAATAGAAGTGCATGTAGCATCATGCTAACTACCCCTGCCCACATACTACCAACAATGATAGCAAACACAATACACCACATCCATGCAAGTACCTGCATAATCATATGTCGTGTACTAAAATTTGGAATACTACTCAATGGATTCTTTTCATGATCCATTACTACATTCCAACAATTATATACCCATTCTCTCATTGATATTACCTTTTTAAATATTACCTTTGTAGGATAGTGAGCATCAACATCATCACGATATTCAATTGCATCGTTTACGTCGTGGAACTCTTGTGATACCTTACGTTCTTTGAAGTATGCTGTTACTCTGTACATTACTTATCTATCCTTTATTTGGTACCTGCACCCGGACTCGAACCGGGACGCCTTACGGCCACAGATTTTAAGTCTGTTATGTCTACCATTCCATCATGCAGGCATTTGGTGCGAGGTGCAGGGTTCGAACCTGCGACCTGGACGTTATGAGCGTCTTGCTCTACCACTAAGCTAACCTCGCATTATTTTGGCGGTCCCTATAGGATTCGAACCTATGACCTACTGCTTAGAAGGCAGTTGCTCTATCCAGCTGAGCTAAGGAACCTTATTATATTTAAGCAGTTAATTCGTACGGCTTGTTCCATTGACCAACATTGATGTCAGTGTAGTGACTGCGACTGAAGTAATCAGTCATTGCGTCATCATTGTTAAAATACTTAGAACCTTTCATAGCTGCTAACAGCTCATTTAGAAAGTCACGCTTGACGCCATCATAGTGGCTATCAATCCAGTATTCGTTAACTTGACAGTATCCATCACCGTGTGTAAAACTATCGCTAAAATCAAGAGCGCCTGCTTTAATATTCACAGCAAGTGTTGAATGATTACGAACAGCAATACTAGCTTTCATTTTGTATTTTTTTAATACATCTTTAATTGCTGGTGCTAGTTCTTTTTTCATCTTTTGGGATACATATGCCATTTTCGAAGTCCTCTTCGTTTGTTTAACTTACAATAATAATATAGCAGTAAGACGTCTTGTTGTCAAGAAAAAAAGACGTCTTTTTTAATCTTTTTTTACCATTCTTTGAATGTACCTGCATCTTCGTTATCACGATAGCCAGCAGTATAAGCAGTGATTTGCTCGGGTGTCATATCTTTCATTTCAACACGAGTACCTTTTTGTGTACCTTCGGGCCAATGGTGAGGATCAAAGCTTCGTCCATAATAACTATCAGCACCGCCCCTATCATAGGGTCCACCATGTACTTCATCATATAGTGGCAATTTAGTTGAAAGTTTTGCTTCAACATCTACAGGTAAAGACGACATTACGCAGCCTCCTTTTCTCTACAAATATTTTCGATGTGCCGTTCAATAGCACTATCTTTCCAATTAGCAAAGTCTAAGGAACGTGCATAACTCTTACTAACATAATCAGCAGTAATATAGTACGCATCTTCTTCTAGTTGAATACGGTTATATTCTTTAAGAGTACCCGAAGGAACACGATCACTCCAATACTCAGTTTCAGTTGCCGCTGGCATCATACCCATCCAACAACCAGGTTGCTTCGAAAACTCTTCAGCTTCTTTGCGTTGAGCGTTGATATAGTCAACTAGTGCAGTTTCCATATTATACATTATGCTACCTCTCCAAACAGTTTTCCCATATTTTCGAACACTACATTATAAGCATTTACTTCAGCTTCATACCACTCATAAAAGTCTTCATCTTCTTCAAAGCGATCACTACCACTGGCATGTTCATCCCATACACGTTGCATAGCGTTCATACCTTCAAGTGCATCACCACGACCAAAGTTTGTGATTGTGTTCCAAGCACTAGTAAAATCTACTGTGTTTTGGTAAAAACTAGGGATTCTAAACATCGTGTATTCCTTCTTTGTTTCTAACTATACATATAATATAGCACCAAGAAGTCTTACTGTCAAGTCTTTTTTTAAATTATTTGTGTTTTTTCGTGTCCTACACGTATTTGTGGATCTACATATATGTCTATGTCCAGTTGTTTTGCATCCAAACACCAAGCAACATCTTCACTACACATTTCATAACCCTGTGGTACTTGTAACTTTTTAGGTGCAAACCAAGGATATTCCATACGTTCAAATACACCTTGCTTAACCAACACCCAACCAAATCCAATATAATCTGCTTTAAAAGCAAACTTACGTTCTATCATTTCTTTTTCTTTTATGAATTGATAATGTCCGTGTTTGTTAAAATACTCGTCATCTAAGTTTTCTACAACTGGCGTAAATCCGTGAGGTTGACTGTACCATCCGCTAGCAACATCACAATCCATACTTAGTAGTTTAGTAAAATGTTCTACTGTGAATACTTGATCGCTGTCGATCCACATCATATAATCATACTCTATACCATTGAATGGCTTTTGATACATACCTTTAGATACATCTGCACCTGCTACTTTACAACGAGCAAAATTTACCATACTACTGTGTTGTTGACTTAGTATGGGTTGGTGTCCATTTTGTAAGCACCAAGTCCATACACTTGTAAATGATTGTAAAAATATACCACTATAGCTATTACCCGGTAAACAAAATACTATTCTCATAAACTCACGTCCTCTAATCCTGCAGCTCTTAGTTTTACAATGTTATTAATCTGAAACTGCTTGGCATCAATAGCTTTAATTAATCCCATAAACTTATTACGAATCAATGCTACTTCATTAATAATATGCTGTTGATCAATAACTTCACTTTCACTGTCAGCATACTTTTCAGCATCTCGACTACTAAGTGCTTTGTTATATCCTTCTAGATATTTTCTATAATGTTTGTTGCGTATTTTGCGCATCTCGATATTGAGATGTTCAAGTATAGCTTCTAGTTCCTGTAATTGATTAAAACGATACTCAACTATTCCAGGCATGTCACGTGAATGTCTTTCCACATTACCTTTGAGTCCACAATCTAATCTTGCTTCATCTAGTTGCGCTTCGAAGTAATCAATCGCAGGAACAATATTAGCTATATTTTTCTTTACTTTACTATACCAGCTCATTTACCAATCATCGTATTCATCCGAGTCCTCATCAATATCATCATATGCATCTTCATAATAACAATCTCTGAGCACTCTGTCAAGTGTTGAGTCGTAACCAAACCATTCATCGCATACTTCATTTAGATCGCAGATATTTTCGTTGATCACAGTTAAGAACTTTTCACATGCAATTTCTTTGTCTTTGGCACTAATATAAGGTTTCATAGACAGCCACATATCAACATATGCGGCTATCTCACTGTCATTCATTTTCATTGGTTAATTCTTCCTTGGGTAAGACGTCTTGTTCATCGTCGATATTTACCTCCGGAAGGTCTTCTACAGCGTCTACGACATCATCGTCCCATTCGCTCATAATAAGATCCAAAGCATTATCTTTGTTAGCATTCCAAGGTTTGCGGAACATTTTAATTACTTCACCTGTTTTAGGGCTAATGTATTCTAAACTGTTACCGCTTTTCTTTAGAATCTCTTTTGCTTCAAAGAATTCAACAAGTCCACTATATGGACTCATTCCTGTCTCATATGGAATTTCTACTTGTACACTTTCAAAGGGTTTAGCATAACGTGTTTTCATTACCTTACACGCTGCTCTAATACCATGTACTTGTGATGTTTTGTTGCCGTCTGCGTCTACTTTTAGTTTGAGTTTACGCATAGCAATAACAATACTACTTGCATAGATAAAGCCTTGACCGCCTGAGATTTTATCATCTGGGTCAAACATATCTTGTGATGCATATGTATGGTTAGTTGCTAGTAGTCCTACGTTAAATTCACCAAACATGTTAACTGTGTTTCTAACAAGTGATGTTAGTGCTTTGGGCTTACGACCCATATCACCTTTCATATCACCTTTTTGGAACTGATCAACATCAGTTGGTGTTAGTAGCATACCCAACGAATCAACTACAAACAATACCTTAGGACGATCTTCATGATCTTTGTCTGTGTATTCTGATTTGTAGTCTTTCATAAAGTCACTGATAGTTCTAGCAACATCGTCAATCATACTCATATTAAGTTTGAGTAGTTTATCTTCTGCTGTATCAACGTCTAGTGCATGCAACCATTTTTCATCTAGTGCATTTTCACTGTCAATTAGTACTACAAAGATACCTTGCTGTTGTGCTGACTTGATTACATTACCTGCTGCAATATAACTTTTGCCTGCACCCGATTCACCTGCGAGTACTGTTACTTTACCTAGTGGAATACCTTTTTCAAATTCTCCACTGATTAGTTTGTTTAGTGTGTAATTACCTGTACTGATCCATGTGTCCGGATCATTAAACCCAACACTTAGTCCGGGCACCGCTTTGGTAATACTTTTGCGGAATTTACTTACGTCAAAAGGCTTTGCCATTAATTTCTCCAAGAATATAATGTAGGCGACTATTGCCGCCTACTGTGTTAGATGTTTTGATTATGCTCCGCGATTGCGAATTGCTGCTAAGATATCTTGCGCACTTGGCTTTTCACCGCTATCATCACCTGCTGGTGCTGTTGCCGCTACTGCCGCCGCTACTGCTTCCTGTTGTACAGGAGGAGTAACTGGAGTAGGTGCCGCTGCTGCTACTGGTGCAGGTGCGGGAGTAGGTTGCGGAACACTTTGTGCCGCAGGTTTGGCCGCTGAATTGTTTGGCGCACTGTTAGCAGTGTCAATTTGTACACCAGCTGGACGATAGAAGTTACCGAACAATTCTGGATCATACAGTTGACCATCAACACTTGCTTCAAACATTTGACCAATTGCAGTCAATTCAGCTTCAGTTGGCTGTTTAGGAAGAAAATCATTTAGATTAAACAACCCATGTGTGTCAATTGCTGCACGTTCGTTGCTGTCTAAACTACGCTCTCTGCGGCTCCAGCTAGACGTTGAATAGTCTGCATACTGACCTTTAGTTGTCTTTGTTAGACGGAAATCAGTACCTTGTTCAATATCTGTTGGAAGTTCAGTGAAATCACTGTCCATCAATGCACCTTTAATGATGTTAAAGATACTTGGATTGATAATAAACCTACGAATTGGATTGTCAGGAGTAGTATCTTCTTGTAGACTGTTTTCAGCTACAAAGCCTTGGAATACGTAACTACGCTTTTTCCAATACTTACGACCCATATCTTCTAAGTTAGGATCTTTAAACCAGTTGCGTACTTCTGCGAGTACTGGGCAACTTCCTACCGGACCCCACATTTCGTTACACGGAACGTTCACTGTAACTGCACGACTGTTTGGGTCGCCTTTTACACCTGAAAATCCTAAACGAATCATTTGACGCTCACGCCAAAAGTAAGTATTACTCGGATCACCGTCTGGTAAGAAACGAATTACACTTGTTGAATTTTCTGGGATATTCCAAAATGGGAAGATAGCGTTATCGCCACCTGAGCTAGATCCGCCTCCGCGGTTTTCTTGTTGTTGTAATTTTGCACGAATTTCTGCCAATGTTGCCATAGTATTTCTCCTATATTTTGCCTATGTTTATGCCTAAGTATGCCTTTGTGACCACTTATGTAATCACTATTATATATGTATTTTGTGAGGTTGTCAACTAAAAAGTTTATCGAAATCGTATTTTGTAAATGCGCCTTCAAATGTTTGTTCATAGTTCTCACTGGGTACACGGGTTGTTTCACTTGCTGATGTTTTCAACTTAGGCATCAATGTTTTAATAGCACTTACTGCTTGTTTTAACATAGCACCATCTTTAATATTGTCAACCTCATCATTGAATCTTGCAAGTAATACACTTAATTGATCCTGATCTTTGCCGCCATCAATGACGCCACTTAGATATTGTGCAATTGCACCAAGTTGTTGTTGGATTGGATCTCCAACAAGTCTCTTGCTTACCATTGGATTTTCAGGATCATTCTTGATATCAACACCTTTACGTAGTCTAACAGTATCCATACCTAGGATAGCATTAGCTAGGCTATTCAGTGTCTCTTTTGCAAATGCATCACGTTCTTTGATAGATTTCATCTCTTTAACTAATGCATTCACATACGGTAGCGCATCATCTAGACTTTCGTCAAATGTGCGTACTGTAAACTGGTTACGAAGTTTTGTACGATCTGTTTCATTGATCTTAACTTCTTTTGCTTCAAACTTTTCTTTGGTTTCGTTGTAACACTTACACCCTTTGAGTTTGTTAATTCCTTCTCTGATACTAGCAATACGCTGAGAGACTGCTTCTACAATATCTGCTGTATCTTCGTTTACCAAACCATTGCGCTTACTGTAGTTGGCAAACTCTTTAAGTTTTTTAAGTTCTACAGTTTGTTCTTGAATATGTTGTCCAAATAGATCATGTGGGTTGCCACCTTCTTTAACATGACGTAGCATTGCTCTGCCGCCTGCTAAATTGTTTGTTGGCATTTTGAAACGTTCACCTTCTGCATTCTCAATATAAATTGCACTGATGTTTCTGCTTCTGCTTCCACGTGATTCTTCGTTCACTGGTTTTGTGTGTTTAATAATAAGTTTAGCACTTTCTAGCTTTTGATAACTGCTCTTGCTAGTTCCGTATGCTGCACTAATACCTTCTTCAATTTTCATGTCTCTCACCTTTTGCGCTTGGTAATCTTGGTCTTTTGGTTCAATGTGTTTTGTAAAACTTTTTAATGTATATTCTATTACACTTTGATTTGCTAGATTTTTTAATTGTTCTAGTGTACTTCTGAATTGATCGATGTCAGTGTTTTGATTAACACTTACACGTATTTCTCTTGTACTATCAGTTTCGTCAAGATTGATCATAGTGCCTAGATCTTGAATATAAAATCTTCTTGCACTGTTAGGATCAACAGTATGCTCGCCCTCGTCTGTAAACAACTTCAAATTATGTCCGTTGCCTTTGAGAATCTTAAACATTTTTTCAGATACTTTATCGCTGCTAATCATATCAATTCCTTTATTATATTTATGTTAGAAACACAAAAGGCATAGGATCCACAGCCTCGTCGTCACTAAAACTATCTTTTAATTCATCGTAGGCGCTTTCATCATACTGCGCTACTTGTTGAGCAATACGTACTACAAGCACACATGCCATTACTAGATCATCTGCTTCGCCGTCTTTAGCACTAAAACTACTACCTCTGGCAATAAACGTTTTGATTTCTTTTAATAGCGCACTACTTGCAATTTCCATTTTGTCTGTTTCAACCCAAGTCTTAAGTTTACTACATGCGGCTAACTTGCTTTTGTTTGTGGTAGTAAAACCTTTTCTAAAGCCTCTGTTTGCACTGCGGGGTTGACTAATAAATGTACCTGGAATATTATCTTCACCTAGTTCTGCAATTACTACTAATGCCGCTTCGCCTAGTGTGTTGTTTTCAACACTCCAATATATTTCACTCTCAGGTGCTGCTTCTTGTATTTCTAATAACATTTGTCTTAGTATACGTATCTGATCAGTGATGGGTGTCTTGTTGTGCATCCATTCTGCTACTTGACGCATGCCTGGTAGTTCATATATTTGTATAGCGGAATTGTCACCGCCAGTGCCAAGACTTGGATCTAGTCCAGCAATGTATGTTCTGCCTTTAACAATATTTTTATACCAACGTACTTGTCCTGTACGTCTGTGTATGTCTTTGCTTTCCATCATTGCTAGCTTTAAACTGCTAATCAATGTTTCATCATAGGCAATAAATTCATTTAAGTGTTCACGACGGAAACGTTCTTCACCTATTTTACCTTCTTCTTCATCTGCCCAAGGCTGATCCCTGTCGGGGTGTGCTTTCCAATCAGCACTGTATGCTTTAAATCCATTTTTACCAACTTGTTTTTCAAATCCGTATTCGTCTACTGTGTTACAAGCCGCTCTCCAAATTTGTGCAAACTGATCATCGTCCTGATTAGGTGTACTAGTAATAATACATTTACCGCCTGTACTAAGTGTTGGACTGAGTGATGTCCAAAACTCTCTGGCAATTGTAGGACGCACAAATGCAAACTCGTCCAAGTATGCTAGCGAAATACTTAAACCACGACCAGTGTTTTCTGTTGTTGCTTGTGCAATAATACGTGATCCGTTATCAAACTCCAACGATCCTTTGTTATATGCTGTTACACCTGCACGTACATGATCTGGTAATAGTTCGTATGCAAATCTAATACGTTGCATAATCTCTTGAGCGCCGCTGTATTTGTGTGCCGCAATAAGAATTGTTTGATCAGGTACATACATAGCATACCATAACAAGTATGCCGCTGCCGCTGTTGACTTACCCATTTGTCTACTGATCAATGCTATACTGTATCTGTGACCGTGATAAGCATCTAGTAGGCCTTTTTGAAAGTCAAACAAATCAAACTTCATTCTGCCTTTGACAGGATGTTGTATCCATACAAAGTTTTCAATAAAATATTGAGGGTCTTGCGTACACTTAACGATTTCTTCAACTTGCTGAGCTGTGAACTTTTCTCGTTTGTACGGACTTTTGATTAAATTGGTATCTACACTCATTGTAGTAGTACTTATCTATTAAAAAAAAGAGCTATGTTTCCATAGCTCTAGTTTATACCTGTAATTATCTTGATGTCATTGTTTTTACGATATTTTTGTAAGGAATACCGTCTTGACGTTTTTTAACTTTATCTTGATACGCAGGATTTGTATCATGTGAATAAGGTTCTCCAACTGGAACACTGTCATTTCCAGACATTTTTGATAACTGTGCTTGATTGCCTGTTAATCTTTTTGCTACGTCCTGTGGTACAGTAGCGAGAAACTTATTAATTTTAATCTGATTCTTTGTAGCCATTACATCAGCATAATCTTGATCATAGCCTTCGTTAACACCTGCTAACATTTTAAGTCTTGTAAGATCTGAGCTTTCCATTTCAGCAGTACCTTCTAAATGTGCTCTGCCATCTTCTTGCATACCTTGTTCACTAAATTCTACATCCATACCAATCATATCACTGACAGCTTTTTCAAATCCGCTATCTGTATAAATCGACCAAGGACCGTCATGTTCGACAGTAACACTTAAATATCCGTCTTCTTCAACAACTTCGTAGTCAGTGACTGTAACCATTGGAGGATTAGTGTCTTCTTTATCCCAAATACTATCGCCTGCAAGTTTAACTTGTTGTGGCATACTAGCATACCCAGGACCTCCGGCACTTGCTTTTGCTGGATTATAATCTGGTGCGCCTACGCCTGCTTCGTCGACACTTCCTGATAATTTTTTAAGCCTGTCAATATCCATTTTTATAGTCCTGCTAGTTGTCTTAGTACATCGATGTCGTCATCTAGTTTATGTGCAGTATCTTTGCCCATTTTAGTTTTATATTTTTTACCACCAAACTCAAATTCTGGCTCATTAGATCTTGCTGCTGCAGCCGCCGCTTGATTAAATGCATTTTCTTCAACATCTGCTTCGTCGATTGCATCTTCATTCATCCAGGTAATACCGCTCATGTCTTGCATTGCATCACGTAGTTGCTCGTCAATATCTGCATCGTCGTAATATAAATCGTCTTCTGGTCCTGGCATAGGTCCAGTAACGTCTAGCTTGCCGTCTTTAAGTGTAACTTCTACTTCGTAACTAACTTCGCCGCCGTCACGGTCTGTAAAGAACATTTCCATGTATCCTACTTTACCAGCATCCTCATATAGTCCATCAATGTCGCCCAAGTAGCCGTCACAAGCGTGTTCTTCATCATTAGGGCAATCACCACCGCAATATTTGCATTCTGCCGCTTCATTAACTGATTCTTCAGCTTTACGTGCTTTAGCTCTTTCTTCAGCGGCACACTCATCACATGTATCAATTTCACCATCAGTTTCGTCTTTCATGTATTCACAATCTGAACAACCTTTAGTAGCTTCAGCTACAGGATCTTCTTTGTATGCGTTCCATGCTTCAGTAATATCTTCTACTTTGTGATCTTCGTACACATTTGTTTCGTCTACTGTTACATGCTCGCCATTGGCTCCTAAGTATCTACGTAGGCTTAAATCAGATGCACTACCTAGTGTACCTTGATATTCTTGTGGGTTAGGTTCAGTTGTTGCTTCACCTGGCATTTCTTCTGCGACAGGAGCATCTCCTGTTAATTGATTCAATTGCTCTGGAGTTACCAATGCAATCATAGTACGCATGCCATCACTTGAACTTGCAACAGGTTGTTCTTGCACTGGTGCTTGAGCATTTTGAATTCCAGCTAATTTGATTAAGTTATTTAAATCCATGTTCTTACACCTTATATTCTTTGTATAGCTCAGAGCCTGCAGCGGCTTTCACCATTTTTTCATTATATGCATCACCGTAATGATCTTCTGTTTTGATCTTTTCAGCGTCACTATAATCAGCATCTGCTAAGACACTGGTTGGTTCTTCGTCGCTATCCTCAGCAACTTCCCATAATTCTTGTGCTTCATTCATATTGTTCACAATCATTTCACCTAAGCATCCGCAAATTCCTGCAATTTCTTCTTGTAGGCTATTTGGTGTTACTGGTAACTTTGTTGCAAAGTCGTATGTATAAATTTCTCTTGCTCCTATATCGCCAAAGCCACGTGGCTTGTGCATAATAGTTTTCTTAGGAGCACCCATGCTTTCCATGTTATATTTTTTCATATGCGCCTCAATACGGTCCATATGATCATCTGAAATCTCGTGCAGACTTCTAAGCCTGAACTCATATGTTTTTTCAGATTCAGCTAGATATTGTTTCAAACTTTTCATCGTAGATTCCTTCGTTATAGTTATTTATCAGGTTCGTTAATTTTTGCAATCACTGCATTTATTAAACTGTTGCGATCTTCAAACTCTTCTGCTTGTCCTTCCACTGGCATTTCTCCGCCATTTGCTTTGGCTTGCTGTGTTTGTACTGCATGATCATGTTTGGCTTTTTGTAATTGTAGTTGCACCATCTTTAATTTTTTATCCATCTTTGCTGTTTTAGCAGTGATAGCATTGGTCATCATTGTACTCGCAACTGCAAATACGTTTGCTGCATGTCTATCTTCTACATTTTGTCCCAGATCCATTAAGTCCTGGAATGCATGCATAGCTTTGTCAGCATACTTGTCCATATCTGCGTCCAATGTCTCCATATCTCTAACCATTGGTAGTGCAGCATCAATTTTATCTGCTGTATCCAGTTGCTGTTGTAATTGTGTAAGATCCAACCCAGTATCTTTTTGTTTTATTGGTTCGTCTACCTTTTCTTCATTCATCGGAGGTAAATCAAATACATCTTCAATTTTACTACTCATCGTGTTTTCCTCTTTTTGGGCTGATTAAACAGCTCATGTTCTGTTAGCACTCTAAATCCTACACCTTGTCTGTCACAATATACTTTAGCAGCTTGCCATTTTGCTTCATTAATAATAGCAGATGCTTTCTGTGCAGTACTTTTAGCATGTGCTAGTGTTTGTCCAGCAGGTTTAATTTCAATCATTTCTGCTTTGCGCTGTTTATTCTTATCTTCATACACTATAAAAAAGTCTGGTACATAGTGTGTGTTCTTACCGGTAGCTGGATTTCTATAAGGTATTCTGTGTGCTTCACTTGCCCATGCTAGTATGTTTGGATGTGTGTCCAGTATACGCATAAACTTTAATTCCCATCCACTACGATACCTAGGACGATGTTTGCCCACATACTTGCTAGGATTTTTTACTTCATATATGCCTTGGTGAAATTTATTTGCCATTCTAGTAGTATTTATTCAGACGGTAATTTACCGCTGTTTCTATATCGCTTGTTGTTCTGGCACTACGAAACTTTTTCCATCTATATTTCTAAGTTTTTCACCTGATCTTAGTGTACCTGTGAATGGTCTTGATTCTTGCTGTTGAGGAGCTTGCGCAGGTCTGTTAACCGCTTGTTGATTTTGAGTATTAACAATGTTTGCGCTTTCAACATTTGCTTCATTGCTGCTACCAGCTTCTGCATCAATATTAAAATGTTCTGGTTGGAAGGTTACACTATAAGTTACAGGTTGACTGTCACTGTATGCAAGTGTGTCGTGTTGTATGTTGGTGATCATACAGTTAAACAATTGTATTGAACGGCCGCCTGCCGCTGTTTCTCTACTGTTGATATTGATCTGCTCAAAAAAGAATCTACTGTTTTGTGCTATTGCTTTCGCTCCAAATACATGTCCAGCACCACTTGCAAATGTCTGACCAAGTACATCATAACTGTTAAAGTTTACAGTGTCTAGTTCATGTCCGTGGAAATAATGACCTGCATATGCTTTCATTAGATTTTGAAATTCGTTGTCTTTGGTATCATAAAATACAATAGGTACAGTACCTATACTCATTCGTGTTGGTATATGTCTGACTCTATTGTATTGATTAAGTTGTGTAATACCGTAGTCAACGTCGGGTAAACCAACGCTAACTACTCTATTAAAAACAAAATTACGCTGTTGTACTTGAGGTGCTACTACATTCTCATTTAGAATAAACTCAATACTAAAATTATATTTTAGTCTTGGCGTTTTATTAAGTACGGGATCGTCGACACCGAATATTTCAGCGGCAGCATTAAAAGGGCCGGTTCTACTAGCTAATCCCATACTTATATCCTATTAGGTACCAGCGCCAGTTGCGTTGCTGCGTGTCTGATCAGGTGTTACGCCTGTAAGTGTAGCGTTACCTGCTGCATCATAAATTTCTGCATTGTCATAACGTACTGATACAGTTACCTGTACTTGCTCACTAGCAGCATACGCCATTTCACCATACTGAATATTTTGAATATAGCAACCTGCTAGTTCAAACTTATCAAGTACGCCTGGTGTTGGGTTACCGCCATCTAAACTTTCTACAGTCATTTGGAACTTATAACCACTACCTGCTCTTGAGCTTGATTGATTAGCATGGTCAACTTGTCTGTTGAGCTGATTGTTAAGCTCACGTATTACTACGCTGTCAACATCATCTCTGAGAACCACTGTGATAGGATCCCAAGTATGTTTACCTGCTAAATTAATTCTTGAATTATATGCATCTATTAGAACTTCATCGTGTGTGAGACTTGGTCTGCTAACACTGATTACACTTCTAGTAGGAGATGCACTAAAGCCATCACCAATAAACGTCACTCTAAAACGATATTGTAGCTTTGGCATAATTGTTGTTGTGTTACCTGCATTATCCGGAACACCTAGTGTTGTAATTACTGCCATCGATTTCTCCTTATATACCGGCTGTTAGTATTTATTAAAAACCAGTCAAAAAAAATGGACGACATGAGCCGTCCATTAAGTATTATGTTAATTTTCTTAGTTTGTAGTACCAATTGTACCTGTATTAACTAATCTAATTGGAATGTAGATGAATTCTGCCGCTTTTGAAGGTTCAATTGCAACATCAACATAAAATTCGTTACGATCAATTCTTGCAGGAGTGTTATTGCTCTCATCACAAACAACTGCAAAGTCATTAAGACCTCTGCGGCTGAGAATGTCTGCAAGGAATCTTTCAAACGCAATCTTAGCACGTTCACGTGTTTGAGTATCATTAACTTCAAACAAGAATGGACGAGCTAGTTCGTCGAAACGATCTCTTAGGTAAGCTACCAATCTTGCAACATTAACTCTGTCCAATGCACTTGTAGTTGTGTGCAGTGTTTTCTGTCCAAAGATTACTGTTCCTTGTCCTGGGAATGTTGTGATTGGGTTTAGCTTGGCTGTATACATCGCATCACGTTGACCTTGTGTAAGGCTAACTGCTTTGAACTCACCCTCTGTAGTGATGTGTCCAACTGCACTTGCGTTTTGTACAACACCTCTTGTTAAGCCTGCCGGAGCAAACCACTGGAAGCTGATGTTGTCATTGTATGCAAATGTATAAAGTGCCATATGACTTGGTGGTACTGTTACAGTGTTACCATTTAATGGCTCTGAAGTTTGACCAGCTGGATAGTAAACTGCACTGTATGTGTTGTTTGTTACTAGTCCATCTTCGCCATTTTCACTTGCACTACCTGTGTTTTGTGTCCAACTAATTACGTCAGTTGGGTTTTTACGCATTGGTGCATCAACAATGATAAATGCTGTTTCGCCTCTGTCACTGTTCAATGTTACCATTTCGTCTACTAGCTCAGGATAGTTTGGTGCAGCAATTAAGCTAAATCTGTTGCTTGGGTCTCTAAGATCTGTACCTGCCGCTACTGCTTGCATTGCTGTTGCGATAACTTTGCGTTGTGCAAATCTACCAAATGAGCCACTACCATCTGCATGATTAGCCGCTGCATTTCTCCATGCTGTGCCGTTCCAACTGCGCACTGTGTTTTTACTTTGTGCCATGTTTACAACAATCATTCCATTTGGATAAACTGCTGCATTTGGTGCGCCACTAATAGTAGTAGCATTACCACCGTTAGATGCATCAGCCGCTGTATCAGTAATATCAGCAAACAATACACCTGTTGTATTTGTTTGGTCTGTGTTACTGTGTGTGATCCAACTTGCGCCGTTGTACACTTTTATCATTGGATAAGCACGTTCATTAGCTTGGTTCTCACCTGCTAGTGTTGTGTCAACCCAAACATCACCACTGCTTGGTCCTGTTGGAGCAGTTGTACTGTATGTTGCACTAGTTGTTGTGTAGTTACCACTGTTTACTTTGTATAGATCCAAACTGTTGATTGTGTTATCAAACCAGTATGTACCTGATGCCGCTGTAGCAGTTGGTGTTGCAGCCTGTGCAAGCACTGCTGGTGCAGTTAAATCGCCTACTGCGCCGCCAGTTACTACTTCACGGACAGCAATAGTTGCTTTAGTGTTGGCTTGTTGGTCAAGTAATAAGTTTCCAACTGTAGCACTACTTGATGTAAGAGCAGTTGTACTTGAACCATCTTGTGGTACAAAGTCGCCAATAGCGCCAGCGCCATCTGCTTGTGTGCTTGTTACACCTTGTACTGTTGCTGTAGCAAATGCTGAACTTGTTGCATTGTAACGACTAATTGCAAGATTTAAACCATTGCCTGGGCGTGTTGTTTTAATCCAAACATCGTTAGCTGCTGGGCTTGAAGGAGCTGTGTAGTGAGGTGCATATGATACGCCAACTGCGCCTGTCATGTCTGCATCACTGTCCATTACTTCCCATGCACCGCCTACGCCATAAAAGTATTCAATACTCATTTGACGAGCTGCACTTGTGCTTGTTTCGTTATCAACATGAACAACAACTAAGAATGTACCGTTTGTGGCTGCACTTGCACCACTTGGTGTGTGTACATCGCCGCCTACATCTGTGCCATCGTCTACATTAATTTGTACTGCTGGAGTTTTTTCTTCCCACTTATTAGTGGTGCTGTTCCATTGGTGGATACCAAATTTACTTGCATCTGTGTCTAACCATAGACCATTTGCTGTACTATAAGCCGCTGTTGGCTCTGTGGTTGTTGTTTCTAGTTGAGCAAGATCAACGTCTGCACGTACTACATACGCTTGACTGCCTTGACCAAGATAACTGTATGCAGCCATTAGACCATATTCACTGGTCTCACTGCCTTGTGTAATTGCTGTACCTACAGTAGTAAACGTTGGGTTACCAAAAAACTGTGTTAGCTCACGCTGACTAGTAACTTTAATTACGTTACCAGCTTGGGCTGTTTTAGTGTATTTGGCAATACCGTCTGCTTCGCTACCAGTAGGATCTGTTTTGTTTGTTCTTGTGGCTAATAATAGTAGTGGTACTGTACCAGCACCTGGTGCGCCATAGGCGCTTTCATCTACTACACTAACCTGAACACCTGGTGATACTAACGCCATTGCATTCTCCTCTATTGAATTGGTTGCTAGTAGTATTTACCAGAGTGACTATATATCAGGGGGGATATAGAGGTTAACCTAGTACTTAATTATTCTGACACACTGTAAGGATCAATATGTCCTATAAGTTGTTGTACATTAAATTCTAAGTCTTGCAATGTACCGTTATTATCAATTGTATAATCAGACATCCATTGTTCTAGACTCATACTATTTTTATTCTCTGGTGGTAAGTGATCACTACGATCAACCCATATACAATAATCAAACACACCTGTATTTTTCATAGCATGGAATTCTTTTTTGTTTCGCAACCCACAATAGATATCATATTCTTGAAACATTTCTCTGCCTAGTGTAGCAGGATCTGGTACATTATAGTCGCAAATAGCTTCATACCACTCTTGTCTGTGATTGTGTCTATCTGCATAGCATTCTTCTTCGTTTGTGTAGCTATACTTTTCTTTAAGATCATTATATATAAAAAGTTTTGAGCAGAACTTACTACTGCTTTCAAAACTATAACCATACTTGTCTCTGAGAATTTCACAGACAGTATCTTTGCCATGTCGCCCATGACCAATTACTAGTAATTTTAATTTCATGTTTATATAATAATAGGATTAGACAGTTTTGTCAACCAATAATAATTCCCAAACCAGCTTGACCTTCTGCATAATATTTGAGGTCATCTTCTAGTTTGTCGATTGTTGCTTGTCCGTCCATACGCAATGCATCAGCATTTAAACTTGTGCCGCCTTGTGGACCTGCAATAGTATTAAACTTGCCACGTGCTTCTGCTAGCATTAGTTTAGCATGTGCTAGTGCATAGTCTTTGATCCATGGCATACAGTATGTGTCTTGCAATAGTTCTTCATCACTGCGTTGTTTATATGCATGTATATACACTGTGTCGTCTGCTTTAACTTTTCTGTGCAACAATAGTTTTTTGGTTACAGTGTTCCAAGTGAACGTGTAATTTTCTCCAAACATTTTACCTAGTGTTTCTCTGTGTTGAGCAAGTGCATCGTATACTGCCATGCCGCCTGCTCTTCCACTATACAATAGATAGTTGTTCAAGTATGCAGTTTCAAACGGTTCAATGTCACCACCGCTTGCACTGTTTAGTGTACCACTGCTACGTCTATACACATCAAATACATCAATAACATCTGCATCCAATGTGTACTCACTTACTTCTCTGACTAGTTCAAGTTTAACAAATGCTTCTTCAACACTGTTCTCACTGCGCTGTCTGTATTTTTCAAAACTTTTCTTAATAGCCAAGTCGTAATGCTCAGGGTCGAGTTCAACGTCAACCATCTGACCGCCTAAACGTAGTTCTATTTCTTTGATCATATCATCTTTTAATGCCATACAAGTATTTATTACTTGAAGGCTTTTATGATAATCGTATCAGCATTAAATCTTCCGTTTAGTTTTGTTTCAGTTGTTTTGAGATATCCAAACTGTGTTTTTAGTTTGTGTTTGGTTACCTTTTTCCAATTTGGCAACACTTCATTTGGTTTACGCACTGTCTTTTGTACACTGCGTGTTTCGTCGAAGAACAATAACGAAGTTCCTTTGACTTTAAACTGTGCATGATCATCTGCAAAGTATATGCCCAACTTGCGGTTCTTTGTGTTAAACACAACCAATGCAGTTGCATCAATAATGTCTGCTGGATTAATACTAGCAATTCCAAAATCACTATCGCTTGGCTTGAACTTGAGCTTTTTAACAAGCTCTGCAGCACTCTTAACTTTGGGTTTACGAACTGCACGAGTTTGTTTTTTCTCTGCTTTAACAATTTCAATAGCATCAAACAGTCGCTTGTAAAAGTCTGTTAGTTCTTTGATTTCTTTTTTGCTGTAAGTTTCGTAACCTTCTGCAAGTTGCTGTTGCATATCGTTACGCTTCTTAGGCGTTGGCAAGTTGTTAAGCTCTTGTAGCTCTTCCCATTGCCCTTTGTAATATTCCGTTACAAAACGTAGATGTCCTAGATTCATCTCATACTTTTTAAAGTAGTTGAGGGGATTCTTTTTGAGCAACGGATTGTTTTTGCTATCACGCATCCAGTCATCTTCCCATTGGTCAAACTCTTCCATTTTGTCAATGGTTGCTTCTTCAAGCCGTTCTTGAATAGTTGGTATGTGTACTTGTTTTTTCTTCTTGTCTTCTGCTTTTTTAAGTTCGACAACTTTAGCGCCTTCTTCTGAAAGCTCGTTGATCCACTTGTCTAATCTTCCCACATACGCAGGATGTATTCTGTCAGGCGCATATTCTTCAAAATGTGCAGCAGTAGCATAATGACTTTTACCGCCAACTTTCCAATCTGGAAGTTTGTTGATATTTGCAACTACTGTTTTATCATAGTTGTTTTTGATATATGTTTTAACTTTAGTAAGCCACTCTTTGCTTTCTATTAGATAGTGTATATGATACTGTACAGCATGCCATCCTTTGTCCAATGGAAGCTGATCCCATGCGTTTGCTCTACGTTGTGCTCTAGGCTTTTTACGCTTTGTTACACTCTTCGCCATGACTATCTCCTATCTGTTACATAACAATAATAACACCTTTTACTTATTTGTCAACCTACTAGATCCAGCTAAATATACATATGCCACGTTTAAGTTTATACAAACCGACAAAAACAAATGACTATCACTACATGGATAGGAATATCCGTGAACAGTTTAGTATTGGAGGCACAGGTGTACATGTACACAAGTATGTAGGTCCAGCTAATCTCGGCGATAAGAATGATCCCAGTCAACCCAATTACGTAGACGGTAGAGAAGTAGATCCACTAAGTGGAGAGTTTATCAATATTGACGGTATTATCAATGAAACAAAAATACAAGACTTGCTGTTCTTAGAAAATAGAGATCGCAAGTATGATCCAGATGTATACGAAATGCGTGGTGTATACAATGTACAAGATACAGACTTTGATCTGACACAGTTTGGATTGTTTCTCAGTAACGATCAATTGTATATGACATTTCACATGAATGAAATGGTAGAGATAATGGGCAGAAGATTAATGCCCGGTGATGTATTAGAATTACCTCATCTCAGAGATTCGTTATTGTTAACTGCTAATAAAAAAGCAATCAACAAATATTATGTTGTGAATGATGCAAACAGAGGTGCAGAAGGATTTAGTCAAACGTGGTATCCACATATTTGGCGTGTAAAATTAAGTCCACTAACAGACAGTCAAGAATACTACGATATACTTGGCGATAGTAGTGATGCTAATAGTCTCAAAAATGATCTTAGTACATATAAATCAGAATTTAATATCAGTGATGCAATAGTAGCGGCAGCTGATGCAGAAGATCCAACAGGTACAAGTTTAGTAGATCATTTATTTGGTTATGATCATGCAACAAGTGGTGGTATTGTTAATCAAGATAATTCATACAACCACGGCGAGACAATTGCTAGCGGAGATCAATTTCCAACTACTGCAAATGAAGGTGATTATTTTATTAGAAATGACTTTAGTCCAAACAGAATGTTTGTACGCAGAGGAAACAAGTGGCATAGATTGTATGATAATGTAACTGAACAAACTTGGACAGACAAAACTTACAATGCCAGTGATTACATTTTTGAAAATGGCACTAGCATTTTCGACGATAGAGAATTTGACGCACTACAACCAATGAGTAAAGTAGTACCTGCGAAACCAGATAATGCAATAGAAACTGAAGGTTATGCAACCACAGGTTATGTAGCATCAGGATATGTAGCGAAATAGGAAGAAACCATGGCGATTACATTAAGATTAACAAAAGGAAGCGAATTAACGTTTCAAGAACTAGATAATAACTTTACAGATTTAAACGGAAGAGTTAGTACATTAGAAACAAGTGATGCAAATGATATTAGCCTTACAAGTTTAAGTGTAACCACAGCAAGTGCTGGCACAGCAGGATTAAGTTATAACAATACAACTGGTGTTTTTACATATACTCCTCCAGATTTATCAAGTTACTTAACAAGTGTACCAGCACAATCATTCGCAAGTTTAACAGGCAAGCCAACTACAATAGCAGGTTATGGAATCACAGATGCACTAGAATTGGGTACAAGTAGCACAACAGCATTAGCAGGTGATACAGCATTGTTTGATGGAGCATTTGCTTCACTTACAAGTAAACCAACTACAATAGCAGGTTATGGAATTACTGATGCATTGACATTGGGTACAAGTAGTACAACTGCTCTTGCAGGTGATACAGCATTGTTTAGTGGCGACTATGATGACTTATCAAACAAGCCTACAATTCCTACAGCATATACTGATAGTGATGTTGACACACATCTAAACACAGGCTCAGCAGGTAGCAATGAAGTATTAAGTTGGACTGGTTCAGACTATGATTGGGTAGCACAGTCAGGCGGAGGCGGGGGTACGTTTGCTCTTGCAGGCAACAGTGGCACACACACTTTTAATACTGCAACAGAAACACTAACATTCTTGGGAACAACTGGGCAGATTAATGCAGGCATTGCTGCAAACAACGTTACACTAGAACTAGATCCAAACATCAACAGTATTGTTAGTATTAGTTTTGAAGGCGCAACTGCTGATAACTTTGAAACTAAATTACAAGCTGTAGATCCAACAGCAGACAGAACAATTAATTTACCAGATGCAAACGGTACTGTAGCACTACTAAGTGATATTAGTAGTGGGTCAGGATTACAAAGCAGAGGCGGTGTAACAGGCACAACTTCAAGTTTAGCAGATGCCGCACAAGCAGACTTAGACATCACAGGATTCAAATCATACGCACTACTGACTATCACAACAGACAAAGCGGCCCGTGTAAGATTGTATGTGAATGCTGCAACAAGAACAGCAGATGCGGCAAGGGCAGAGGGTATTGATCCAACATCAGACGCAGGTGTTATTGCTGAAGTGATTACCACAGGCGCAGAAACTGTTATTATTAGTCCAGGTGCTATTGGAT
>Ga0257114_1000130_pt1 | contig 59291 bp, 48 predicted proteins | sample SI112_10mmetaG_FD_190149 | JGI IMG/M metagenome (GOLD analysis project Ga0257114, IMG submission 190149) | Marine microbial communities from Saanich Inlet, British Columbia, Canada - SI112_10m | ecosystem: Environmental > Aquatic > Marine > Inlet | place: Canada: British Columbia | collected...
GCGACCGCCGCGACCGCCGCGACGGTCGTCGCGGTCATCACGGTCATCCGCCGGTTGCGTCGAAGCAATGCGGAAGCCAACGTCAACCTTTTGCTTGGAAGTGGTGTTCTTCGTGCGGTCACGCTTACTCTTCACGCCGACGCCGCCAAAGTCCAAGTCGGCGTCGTCGGCGTCGCCAGACATGAGCTTGAGGCCTTCGAGAGCAGAGCCATCGAGTACCTTAGCTTCAGGCCTCTTCCATTGAGCGGCCAGGGCCGCTCGCTTTTCGGCCTTGAGCGCTTCGGCTTGCGCGAACGTGAGCTCGCTGGAGTTATCCACGACCTCAGGTTCGGTTTCGCTTTCATCGACGGTGTTGGCGCCGAGCTCGGCGAGTTCGTCGCCGGCTTTGCCCCAGTTGCCCTTACCGGCACCGCCACGGTGGCCATCGTGGCCTCGACCCGAGGCGTCACGACGATCAAAGTCGCGTCGAGAGCGTTGGCGGCCTTCGCCGCCTTCGCCGCGTCCGCCGCGACGAGCCGAGCGGGAGTGACCTTTATGATCGCCTCGTCCGCCCTTGGCGTGGAACCCCTTGCTGCCTTCGGCACCGATAACTTCGCCCTCGAATTCACGAGTCGCCTTCGCAGGCTTAGCTTTGCTGCCACCGTTGCTTCGCGCGGGCGCAGCGACTGCGTGAGAGATAAAAAATCAAAGCGTCAGTCGTCGTCAGCCCTCGATTGGGGTTTACCCTCATCCGCGCATTGCTTTTCCCGTCGCGTCGCGCGCGTCCGCGGGTTCGCGCGCGCGCATCGTCGTCCCGACCGCGTGAACGCTCGGTTAAATTCCCATTCGCCGCCGTGCGATCGTCTCCGCCCCACCCCGGCGCTCGCGTCGCGCGCGGCGCGCGCACCTTTCGTCGCCGGCTTACTCGCGGGCGCGCTCGCCGCTTTCGCGCTCGGCGCGGGCGCGCGCGGGGCGTCTTCGTCGAGCGCCATGAACGGGTTCGCCGACATCGCCATGGCGAGTGCGCGGCACCGAGATGCGCCAAGGATTACTCCTCGAGCGCCGCCTCGTGCCGATGTCGACCAAGCTGACGCGAGCGCGTCGCTGTCACGCCGCGACCAATCCGCGTGCGAGCCCGCGACGGGCGAAGCGGTTAGCGCGCGAGGATGACGACCATCGATCGCTCGAGCCGGTCGCGCGACGAGGCGGGGGGCAATTGCGCATTCAACGTCTTCGATCGCCCATGTAGATAACACACTAGATTGATAAATCGCACGCGCACAACCCTAAATCGCGGGGCGATCGTCGGCGCGCGCGCGCGAACCGCGAACCGCCGATCGCGCGCGTCGAGCGAAGACGGCATAAGCGTGCGCTCGACGACGCGCTCGACGAGACGTGACGAGGGGGAAAAGAAGACGGCACAGGTTTTCGCACGCTATTGATGGAGATCACGCCCGACTACGGCGCGGAGGAGGCGAAGAGCGCGAAGCCGGTGCGATTGGGGTGGGCGGACGCGTCGCGTTTGACGAGGAAGTTGGCGGTGCACACGGGGAAGGCGGCGTGGACGTTCGGGACGTCGTTCTTAGTGCTCATCGTGCCACTCATCGTGCAGTTGCACAGGGAAGAACAGCTGATCGAGTTGGAAAAGGAGCAGCTCGGGGTGCTCAATCAACCCACGGGGCTTCAGGCGGAGTAGGCGGCGCGCGGCGAGGGTACGCGAGCGAGACGCGAAAGGTTTCGAGCGGTTTACAGAGGTGAAGACAGAACGTAGAAGGCGGAAATTTTAGAGCAGAGCACACGGCCTATAGTAGCTATCGGATATCATGAGCGGCGTGGGGCGAATTTTTTCACTGTACCGGTCGATCTTGCGAGCGCATCGCAACTTGCCGGGTCCGATGAAGGAACTCGGCGGTACTTACGCGCGAGAGGAGTTTAGGACGCATCTTCGTTCGGAGAAGATACAAGAAAAGCAATGGCGCACGTTTGTGGAGTCTTGGCAGAGTTATGTAGAGTCACTTCGAGGAGACGCCGGCAAAGTTGTCTCTGGCGACTTGACGGAAGACGTCATCGAGCAACTTACTCCCGAACAAAGACAGCAGCTCGAGCGATTAAAAGACGAGGCGATGCGACTTAAACTTGAGCTGGATGCGCCAGAATTTAACCAGTAGGGGTAGTGAGGTGATAGTGTCGGTGTTGAAGCTGTTTGAAGCGACTCTTTGGCACGTTAACGTCGACTTGAAGCCTCGGAAATACAAACGTTAGTAGAGTTTAGTGTTTTTATATCACATGGAACGTCACAATATCACGCGTCATGGCTCTGATGTCGTCTCAAACTACTACTGCGACGAGTGACGATGGGAAGACGGCGAAAGACGAGGTGATTCGTAGTGCGGATGCGCTCGCTACGATTCGAGCTAAGTTCGAGCCGAAGCCCAAGGTGCCGCTGTCGAAGGAACTCGACGCATTCACACACGCGCTCCACGCCATCCGTGAAGAGTTAAACTCGCTACGATTGGATATTAAAACTCTAGAAGCTTCTGTTTTGGGGATCAATGCGGGAAAGCGAGCACTGGAGTCTCATCATCCCTTTACAAACATCGTAACGGACAAGGCATCGCCTCGAAGACCGTCACGTCTCCGACAGACTGCAAACATTGCACGACACGTGAGTGCGCTTCTAGAGGGCGCGACGTTGAGTGGCGACGAATGATTTGTAGTACTAAATTTTCTTTCATCATCACACCGAGCTCGTCTCTCTCTTTCAAGACTAAAAGTACACTACGACTGAGCAAGCAAGCGCCTACGTGAATTATATGTCGATCGACGCTAGCGTCGAACCTTCGTCTGTGATGAGTTTTCTTCTCGGCTCGACATCCTTAGACATGAGCGTAGAAAACATATGATTTGCCGCGGACGCGTCGTCTACGGTTAAACGCTTCAAAACGCGAGTCTTCGGGTTTAAAGTCGTCGACCAGAGTTGCTCTGGCATCATTTCTCCGAGACCTTTAAAGCGCTGGATGTGCTTCGCCCCACCCTCGGGTAAAGACACGAGAACTTCTTGAAGATCATCTTCATCATAGCAGTACGTTTCTTTCTTACCCACCACGACTTTATACAGAGGTGGGACGGCGGCGTACACGTATCCTTTCTCAAACAAATCTCGCTGATAGCGGTACAAGAACGTAAGCAGCAACGTTCGGATGTGCGCACCGTCGACGTCGGCATCGGTGAGGATGATGATCTTGGAGTACCGAAGAGCGGTCGTGTCCAGATCTTCTCCCATACCTCCCAAGCCCAGGGCTGAAATCATATTAGTGATTTCGGTATTCTTGTACAGCGCGGCGGCGTCAAGTTTGCGCTCAACGTTCATAATCTTCCCTCGTAGAGGCAAGACGGCCTGGAAGCCGCGATCCCGACCTTGCTTACAGCTTCCACCAGCTGAGTCACCTTCGACTAAGAAGATTTCGGTTTGATCAGCGTCGGACGAAGAACAATCGGACAGCTTCCCCGGTAGGCGGTTGGACGTCAGCACCGTCTTTCGGCGAACCATCTCTCGCGCACGCTTCGCGGCTTCGGCAGCCTTGAAGGCTGACTGAGCCTTTGCGAAAATAGACTTCAAAACACTCGGATTAAACTCCATATGACCGGCCACGGCATCGTTGGCGATATTTTCAACGATCCTGCGAACCTCACTGTTACCCAAACGTGTTTTCGTCTGACCTTCAAATTCAGGCTCGGGCACCCAAACTGCGATGACACCGGATAAACCTTCGCGAATGTGATCACCACCGAGATTAGGATCGGAGTCTTTCAAAAGTTTCGCTTTGCGACTCACGACATTGAGCGTTTTCGTGAGGGAATACTTCAAGCCGTCGAGGTGCGTACCGCCATCGGTCGTTCGGATACTATTCGCGTAACCCAAAAGCGTGTCAGAGTACGAATCTGCAGTCCAGCAAAGAGCTCCTTCGACGCGAACGCCGTCCATGGTACCACTGAACGTGATCGGTTCATGCAAACGCGTCGCATCCGATGTAAGGTCTAACACGTAATCCTTCAAACCCTCTGCGAAGAGGAGCTTTTCGTCTTCGTACTCCTTCGTCTTCTTGTCAAACGTCCGCAAATGTAACTCAGTTCCGCTGTTCAAGAAGGCCAATTCCTTCATTCTCGTTCGAATGATGGTCGGATCAAACTTCACTTTGTCAAAGATCTGATCGTCGGGCTTGAAACGAATCATCGTCCCTTTCTTTTGCCCGGAGCCGTCTTGCTTCTTCTCTTGCATCGGTCCGAGAGCGATTCCCCTGGAGAACGACTGCATGTACTCGTTACCATTACGCCAAACCGTGACCTCGACGAGTTCGGAGAGTGCGTTCACGACGGAAATACCCACCCCGTGAAGACCGCCGGATACGTGGTAACCACTACTGTCGCCGCCAAACTTACCACCGGCGTGCAAAATCGTCAGCACCGTCTCCAACGAGCTCTTCCCCGTGACCGGGTGCACGTCCGTGGGAATCCCACGCCCGTCGTCCACGACGCTGACGAATCCATTTTCTTCCACGACCACTCGGACGTGACTCGCGTGCCCGGCTTGGACTTCGTCCACGGAGTTATCCAACACCTCCCACACCAAGTGGTGCAAACCTTTCGTAGACGTGCTCCCGATGTACATTCCCGGCCGCTTGCGAACGGGCTCTAACCCCTGTAACACCTGAATCGATCCCGCGTCGTAGTCCCCGCTTTCGCGTCCCGACGCCGCCGTCGACGCGCTCGCCGCTCGCGCTCTCGCGTCCCGCCGCATCCCCGCGACCGCGTTCGCGCTCGCGCTCGCCGCCGTCTCGCGCCATCCTCGCCCGTTCGCGCGCGTCCCATCGATCGTCGCCGTCCGCGCGCCTCCTCCCGCGCCCACCGCGCCCCGCATCACCGCGCGCGCCCGTCCCAGTCCCCGCATCACCGCGCGCGCGCGTCCCATGTCTCGCGCGCCCCGCGCCCGCGCGTTCGCCCGCGTCGTCCTCGTCGCCCGCGCGCGCGTCGTCGTCGACGATCTCGTCGCGCTCGACGTCGCCGGCGTCGCGCGCATCGACGGCCGACGTGTGCGGCGCGCGCGTCCGCGCCGGCGTCGACCGTCGCGCGCGTCGTTCAAACGACCCGCGCGCGTCGCTTCCGGGTGTTCGCGGGTCCGTGTGTGGCGCGTATCGAGCGGCGGGCCGCGCGCGCGATGATTGGGACGATTGCGACGCGACGACGACGACGACGGCCACACGGAGACGCGATCGATGCGGACGAGCGCGACGAGCGCGGCGCGCGCGCGCGCGAGCGCGGCGGTCGACGCGTCGCCGGGCGCGAACGGCGTGCTGCTGGGCGCGGACGACGACGACGCGTCGCCGGGCGCGGGACGACGCGCGCGAGCGACGGGAAGCGAGGGAGGAGGAACGGCGACGGCGACGATCGGAACGGTGTGCCGCGCGATCGCGGTGCTGCTGTGCGTGGTCGCGGTGATCGGGGGGGTGGTGTACGCGTCGACGCGATTGGAAATCGACCTGTACGAAGACGTCGTGCCGCACGTGAAGAATCCAGTCAAGTTTTTCTTGTTGAACGTCGCGGTGGCGTCGTTTGGGGTGATTCCGGGGGCGGCGAGCGCGTCGTGCGTGACGGCGGGGATATTATTCGGGACGCTGGGGGGGATGGCGCTGTGCGTGACGAGCGCGAGCGTCGGCGCCGTCGTGAGCTTTACGCTGTCGAGATACGTCGCGCGACCGTGGGTGGAGAAGGCGTTCGTGCGCGATGGGGGGAGGCTTAAGGCGTTGGACGACGCGGTATCGAAAGATGGATCACAGATCATCATATTAGTCAGACTTTCGCCGTTTGCACCGTTTACCGTGGCGAGTTACATGCTAGGATTGACGTCGGTGCCGTTCGTTTCGTTTTGCGCGGCGACCGCCGTCGGGTTGCTTCCGTCGAGCTTCGTGTACGTGTACATGGGAGATACCGGAAGAAGAGCGAGTGGATCGGATGGTGCGACGTTGATGGAGATCGTTTTCTATGTCCTCGGTCTGCTGGTGACTCTGTTCGTTAGTTATAGGATTGCCGTCATCGCGCAAGAGGCGATGCGATCAAAAGTTGGAACGCATTGGGATCCGTCGACGGGCTCAGACGACGACGACGACGCGGAGTTGGATGTGTTTGGATCGAGGATAGAGGAAGGGGAGGATGAAGAAGTCGGTCTGGCCATGAGCGCGAACGAAGGACCCACGAGGCGTTCGACTCGCTCTGTAGTTTAGTTTGCTGTAGTGACCGAATGAAAGAAATTTGGCGATTCTCGACGCCGTCTCGTAAACGCCCCCCCAGTAACTAAATGTCGAAACTCTAAGTCTAAACTCTAAGTACTACGCCGTTCGTTTAGTATCGCACAAGCTTAAATGCGAGCGTTTTTCGCGCTCCGACTCTTGTGAGTTGCGTGGGATACACGTCGGGAGAACGTCTCGCCAGTGCTGATGTCCGGTGTGCTTAAGCCACGCGCCTCCTCTCGACGTGAGCTGCTGCAGGCAACCCCTTCCGTCACAAAGCGACATCTTGTCCACATCCTTGGGCAAACATCCTGCACTGCCGGTAATGGTAGAGCACAGCGCCATATTCGCTCGACTCAAGACGCTTTGACAGCTCGCTAAACACATGCGATGCATCTTCGGCTCGTTCTCTTGCGGGTCGAGATACACGTTTGAGAGCTTGTTCAAGTCGTGCAAGCCGTCCCATCCCTTAGGTCTTCTCTGGAATGCGTCCCAGAAACACCAATGCCAGCATTCTATAGGATTCGAGTCTGGATTACACGAGTCCCACCGAGGACACTTGGTGCCGAGATAAGGGATGTTGTCCTTTTGGGCCCACTCTGTTGCGAGAACGTGCCACATCGCCGGTTGGTCTCGCTTGAAACCAAACTTGACGGGATTTGAATTCTCGTCCATTCCCTTTTCGTGCACCGCGTTCAGCACTCGCTCGAAAAAGTCTACCGTCCAGTCGACCGATCGAGCGCACATCAATCCCGAGTTCAACCACACTTGTCCGGTGTCGCCGAAGAACAAGTTTTTGTCCCCAGGCCAGTTCTTCGAGTAATAGCTGAGCGGATCCCAACTCGCGAACCAGGCGTCGAGGTCGACGTGACACGTCATGTCGTGATCTTTCTTCAACGCTTGCACTCCCATCGCCATGTGTTTGGCGAATTTCCCAGATCTACCCGCTAATGTGTCGTGAGAAACCAGCGCGAGAATCGAAGCGTATCCATGATGTTTCGCGAACGCTTGATGATTTACGAGCGTTCGATGGTACGCTGATAGCATCGTTAACGTCGTCGCCGAGCTCATGATGGCGACCGCCCCCCCAGATTCGCGCTCGTCTTTGATTTCCCACTTTCCACTCTCGATCGAACCTCCGTTGACGGGCCTCTGCACGCCGTGAAAGTACGTGCACTTGAACTGCTCAAACTCCAAGTCGTGCGCGTCGAGCTCCAAGTGATGCCGCAACTCATCTCCATCGTCGTGCAACACCAACACCGGTTCCTCGAGCTCGACGTAGAAATAGCACTTCTTCTGTCGGCCCGCGCGATTGTATTCATCCTTGAGTATATCACTGATCTTCAACTCGGTCGTAAACTTTGGCCTGTCGGGAATCTTCCCTTGCACCGTGTACCCCTCCTTGGTCTCCTCGATCGCGCCGTCTTTCGCGTCGATTCGCACCTGCGTCTCGAATCGCTGCTCGTACATTCGACCGAACGAGAACCCATCCCTGCTAAACATCAACCGCGCCCAGCTCTCGCTCGCGTTCCGCACCGTCTGGTCGCCCGGATAAAACGTCTTCAAGAAGACGACGACCGCGACGACCGCGACGAGCGCGCATCGGCGAAGCGCCCTTCGCCTGCGCTGTCGCGCCGCTTTCGCCGCCAGCGCGTGTCGATGCCGGCGTTCGCTCGGCGACGCCCCCATCGCGCCCGGCGACGCGTGCAACGCACCCCGCGGCGTCGACGGCCGCGACCGGGACATGCGCGCGCGACTGCGGGCCGCGTCGCGCGAAAAAATGCGACCGATCGACCGACCGACCGATCGATCGATCGATCGATCGATCGATCGACCGCGTCGCGCCGCGGACGTCGCGCGTCGACGCGCGGCGCGAATTTTCGAGCGAAAACGCGCGAATCGCGAATTCCACGCGTGTTTTACGCGCGGAATCGCGATGTGGGATCGATCGGACAATCGGACAAGCCGACCGACGGTTTTTCCCGCGCGAATCTGGAGGCGCGCGAAAAGCGCGATACGCTTTTCCGCGCCGTCGTCATCTTGCGCGTCAAAAACGATCGCGCTTCGACGCGACGCGGTTTTCGTGAGAGGATCGCGCGGGAGCGTTCGCGCGCGCGTCGGTGAGCGTTCGCGCGCGCGAGTGGACGCGGGCGATGCGCGCGCACAGACCGGCGACGTCGCTCTTGGTGCGGAGGTTACAGTTGAAACGCGGCGTCGGGAAATCGTCGTCGTCCTCGTCCGTGTCGTCGCACGAGAGGGAGTCCGAGGCGACGGTGGGGGGAGGTAAAAGTACCACGCCCGCGGTGACGCCGACTTTGAAGATTTTAGCGTTCGAGGACTCGTACGATATTCGAGACATGTTGCGGGACGGCGACGTCGAGGTGGAGGGCACCACAGTCTTCTCGCAGAGATGGACGAGCGAGAATTGCTTGGAGGTGATCAAGGAGTTCGATCCCGATGTGTTGTTGCTCGATTATTACATGCCACCGTTCACGGGGCTGGCGGTGCTGAAAATGGTGAACGAAGAGGTGAAGGCTGGGAGATTGAGACGCCCGAGAAGAATTGTGGGCATGTCGAGCGAATCTTCGTGCAACGCGTCGATGCTTCGCGAAGGCGCGGACGACGCGTGCGTTAAGTGGGATATCTCGTCGTGGAATGGATGGGAAAATAGATAATCTACATCTTTTCTTTGTTGTGATACAGTAATACTAGCGTGTACATGTTCTATTCATAGATCTCGGCTTCTAAGCGCTCGACAAGCTCCGGTTTGTTCAATTTTGAATACCTGGTCATTCCCCGTTGACGCGCGAGCTCTAATAGCTCTGTTCGCGTCATCGTTCGTAATCGGAATCGGCCGTCCCATTCTTCGAGCTCTCCTGAAAGTAACTCGTTCTGGCGCCGCACCGCTTCTTCCGTACGGAGCGTCTCTTGTTCGATTTCCGCTTGCAACTTTCCTTCGGCTATGCTTTCGCTGAGTTGTCTCGCAACGACCCCGGCTTTGCCGAGCGCTCGTCCGAGTTTGACCGCGCCTTCGACTGAATTTTGCGGAGCTTGAGTGATCGAGCCAGTGGTTTCGTCGCGGGTCCACTCCTCCATAGTCGTCGCCGGTCGGGGATTCAGCAACGCACGAACGATGTCGTTTTCCTTCTCAGTGCGCTTCGGCGGCGACGCGATCTCGAGAGCATCGTCCGAGCTCGGGGCTAGAAGTGCGTTTGTCCTTTCTAGCTGCACATGTCCTGCACACAACACCGTTATGGCCCACGTGAAACTGTCGGATAAGTTGAATCCGTGCGCCGCGTACGCGAGTAGGTACGCCGCCGCGAGCGCAAACGCCTCCGGCTTTGCTATCGCCCCCGGACGTTGATCGTCGTCCCATTCCCCGACCGAGATCACAGGTAGCACCCACGCGAGCCAAGCTAACAGCGGTACGCACCCGACCACGCTCGCGACCGTCCATCGGATGCCCGCGTCGTCGACCTCCGCCTCGTCGTCGTCCTCCGTCGCCAACCAGCCCGAATCTCTCCTCGACGTGTACCTCGACCCTGACCTCGCGAGCGCGAAGACTAGCGCACCACCAATGACGCTGTCGACGACGTATGTCAGCGCGGACGCCCCATCGGCGGCGCGCGTGCGTACGAGCGACGCGCGTCGGTGTTGGCTGACGAGGGCGCGCGCTCGCGGACGCGATGTCGACGACGACGGTTCGCACGCGCGTCGCTCGCGCGCGCGCGCGGACGGACGACACGAGAACGCGGCGACGCCGACGTCGATGGACGCCATGCACGCGATCTCGATGAACGGACGAAGAGTGCGGAGTCAGACAAGATTGACAGCGTTTAAAAATTTCGAGACGCGTCGCTGGCGCTACAAGAATACGTTGATAGCAAGAAGAGATAAGTGAACTAGGCTAAAGCTGTGCGGGGACGCCGTCCTCGTCGTCTTCGTCTTGGCCGCACACGCAACCAAAATTTTTGACGGCGTACTTTGGCGGTTTCATGGGCAAGTCTTCAAACGAGACGTCTTCGCCGATGTAATAATTCCAAAAGTAAGACGGAGCGCGAGACGGAAGACAGCACGAGCAGCACCACGGCTCTTGAGGCGTGTTCCAGCGCTCGTGCGCCTCTTTTTCGCTGAATGTGTGCCTCGACGCCGCCGGCCGCATCTGATTTCTTCGCGCTAGGTGATGTCCCAGGAGCACAAAGATCATCGACGCCACGACCCACGACGACGCTTTCGACATCGCGAAACGCCAAGTCACCCCTCCCAGCGCTCTCACGCTCTCCGACGTGACGAACGCTACGAAACCGATACAGAGCACCAAGATTCCGAGCAGGAACTGCAGCACCATCCCGATCCGCCCGCACGTCTCGAAACAGTTGACCACGCAACGCGGGCACGACTGAATGCAGATGCATTCGGCGAACATTCTCAACAACGCGTCGTACACCCCCTGAATGAACCCTCCCACGATCACGCTCACCACCGTTTTATCCGGTTCGTCCGCGATCAAACCAAACGCGCACGTCAACCCGAATCCCATGATGAGCGAGCAAAACAAACAAACCGCGCGCTCCGTTCGCGAAAACGGGTGCTTCGGGTGCGCCATGAACAGCGCCACGAGCAGGTGATTGTTCTTCACGTGCAACCACGCGTCTCTGGCGTAGCTCTGGGAGAAGATCACCGACCCGACGGCGATGCGTTCGACGAACACCGGATACGCGCCGCGATCGACGAACCCATCCGCTCGCGCGAAGCGCGCCGCCAGCGCGGGCGCCGGCGCGTTCATCACGACCCGCTGCGCGCGCGTCGCCTCCTCGCGCACCCTGACGGCGGCGTCCCGCGCCGTCGCGATCGCCGCGGCTTTCGTCGCTTCGTACCTCGCGATCGCGTCTTCGAGCGTCATGACGCGCGGCGCCGCGCGCGTCCGCGCCTGCGGGGCACCGCGCGTCGCCGTCCGTCGCTCGAACGCGCCCGGCGAAACGGGGACGCGGGGCGCGATTTTCGCCGTCGGCCGGCGCCGCGCGAAAACCCTCATTTATTAACTGCGTGTTGCGGTTGATGGACCTTTTTCATATGCACTACGTGACGCTGTTGATGGACCTTTTTCATATGAACTACGCGGCGCGATGTCGCGCTCTCGGCGCGGGCGGGGACGCGCGCGGCGACGGGGCGCGACGCCGCGCAGCGCGACGCGGCGACGGCGCGCGCGGGACGCGGTCGAAGGCGCGAACATGGCGTCCGCGTCCGCGCCGAGGTTCGTGAAGAAGCGCGAGGGCGAGGACGGGGAGGGGACGAGGGCGAAGAACGACGCGCTTCGGTTCGCGCGAGGCGCGCTGCGAAGCGAAGCGGCGATGGTGGACGGGCGGCTGCTCGCCGATTTCGAGTCCGTGCTGAGCGGGAACGCGATTTACTTGCAGAATTTTCACGCCTCGGCGCGCGACTATTCGGTGCTGGCGAATTTGGCGCGGGAGATGGAGCGCGCGGCGGAGCTCGGCGGCATGGTGAACTGGTCGAAGCATCTGAAACACGAGAACCCAGATTTTTCGGAAACGTTTCAGAGAGTCGTCGATGCGATGGCGGATTATTTCGACGTCGAAGTGTACGCGACGAGAATGAATTTTTATCGAGACGGGACGGACTGGAAACCGTTTCATCACGACTCGCACGCGTACGGCGGTCGAGCGCAACGCGAAGATTTCACGATGGGAGCCTCGTTCGGTGGATCGCGAGAATTGATTTTCTTGCACGAACCGAGTGGAAATACGTTTACGTTTCCTCAGAACAACGGTGACGTGTTTGCCTTCACGTCTGAGGTGAATAAAAGGTTCAAACACGGCGTGCCAAAGGCAAAATCAAACAACGACCCGCGATTTTCCATCATCGCGTGGGGACGTCGGCGAAGCATAAATAGTCGCAACGGCGGTGGAAAAGTCACCGAAACGACACGAGAGGCTTCAAATGATGCTGAAAATGCTGAAACTACGTCTGAGAAGTCGTGCGAGATCACGAAGCCTCATAACGAACTCGTGACCGGAAACGGTGAAGTCTCTCAACTCATACGGCAGTTCTTCGAAAAGCAAGCGACAATAGAGTCGAATCAGCGAGGGAGTGCAAAGCGTGATTCACAGCCGACGCGAGGTAAAGCTCCGGAGACGAGCGCAAAGCTGGCATTAGAGGCGATGCACTGCATTGGCGAAACGGCTTACATGGAGCTTCGTACCGCGGCGAGGGACTTTCAAGAGGGTCATATCCCGATAAAATCTTTCTACGCGCGGGCGTATGAGTTGTGTGATGGAGAAATGGAGATCCTCTTGGGTCTCGCAACGTACTTGCCTGACACTGCACGAAAAGAGGAGCTCCTCAGGTTTCATGATACGGCCACGTGCTTAGACATTTAGAACTAGGTGCTAGACTTGTTGTGTTATTAGAAGAGCGTAGGCGTATTGATGTCAGGGATTACACATCGAATTCTTCGAGCGTCAAACCAGTTAAACCAGTCGTTTGGATGAATTGCTCGTTGTAGGCAGAGTAAGATCGATCTGCCTTCGTCATGGCGGTGGGGGCCGCTGCGGATTTCTTCGACTCGGAAGCCTTTGTGTACAAGTACGCACCGAGCAGGGCCAATGCAGAACCCGCCGCGTTCAAAGGTGAGACCGGATTTCTGAAGTAAATAACAGAAGCAACGATCACGGCCACGCGCTTGAGGGCATTGCCTACACTGAAAGTCACGGGGGTGATGTTCGTGAGAGCTTGGTAACTCACTTGGTTGTACAAGTGATAGAAGATGCCAGACAAGAAGAGCATTTGCCAAAGCTTTTGCTCGCCAACCTTGGCAACGGCGGCGGCGTACCCAGCAGACCACTGAGCACCTTCCATCACATACGCCGCGGGAGCGAGATAGAAGAGACCGATGATGCCCAGAATGCCGTACAAGTTGATGCCGTCGATGTGCTTGAAATCGTTCAACGATTTCTTTGACGTGATGTTACGCAAAACCATCGCGAGATTGCTGATCATGGCGCCTTGAAAGCCAACAATATTGAAACTAACCTCTTTCATGGCTGCCATCGAGCAACCGGCGACGATGGGGATCAAAGAGTACCACACCGCCGGGGCGAACGTTTGGCCGAGGAGCGGGCCAGAGAGTATGACGGAGAAAACCGGCTCAGCAGCCTTGATGACGTGCGTAAAAGATACCGCCATCTTACTGAAACTCACACAAGCAGAAACGTGCCCGATGGTGTGGAACAAAGCCACCGGAGCGACGGCCAAAAGGAACACTTTCGACACGACTGGCTTCGGTTGCACCTTTGTCGCCCACACGGTTAACATCCAAAGACTCGTCGCCGCGAGTTGCAAGGTCGAGATCAGCCACGGGTACGGAAACACGTTCAACGTCGACTTGTTATACACGTTGAACACGATGTTGAAGAAGTACCAAAGAAAAAAGTACACCGCCGTCTTCGTCTTCACGTCCATGTCGGACAACGACGCCTTCGCCACGACGCTCCCGCGGGCCGCCGGTCTCGCCTCCACGACGCATCTTCGCGATCGCACGACTTCCTGTATCGTTGAAAAAAATCATCTCTACGCGTCAGTACATCTCTCGGTCCTCCCCGCCGCCGACACGCGTCGCTCTCGCCCCTCCCTCGTCGACAGAGTTTTCAAACGATCCCCAACGTCCAGCGATCGCGTTTCGCCTTCGTTTCCATCGCTCGAGCGCTTCACGCACCTCACGGCGGCGCGCACACGTGAACGAAGCTGTGTTTTTCATCGCGCCGCATCGCGCGGGCGCGGCGACCGCTCTCACGCGGCGTTCGACCGCGCGATTGGTCCGAGCGCCGAGGGCGACGCGCGCGGAGGCGCCGTTCGTTACGGCGAACATTTTCGATCGAGCGCGTGAACTCGCTCCTCGCGTCGACGCGAAAGAAGTGCGAGCGCGATGATTACGTCCGTCTTCTGTCCACGCTCGACGCTCGCTCGCGTCGCGATATGCGGTCGCCCGTCGGGGGTCTCGCGCTCCGCGGCGCGAGGCTGAGTCATCGCGGCGGTTCGGGGCTGGCGATCGGCGCGAACGACTTTCAACGCAATGCGCGTCGTCGATTTCAACGCGTGAGCTAAGTTTGCTAAGCCTACGATTTACTTTACTAATCGCCATTTGGCGCACGAACGACCGGGGACGATGGAGGGCGACAAAGGCGTCGAGATGGACAGCGCGTCGAGCGCCGAATCGAGGGGACGCCGCGCGACGAGAAACGTGTTCTGCGTCGAAAGCACGTCGTGATCGATGGTCATGTTTCGCTTCGAAGTCAACGGTAATCGAAAATAAAGCTGCGTGCACCAACACTGGAACGGGGTGACGCCGTTACCGATCGATCGAGCGATGTCCTTGCAGTGAAAACCGAACACGTCGTGCCGTCGCCGCTGCGGCAAGCAGCACGGGGCGACCACGATCGCCACCGCGCGTTCTATTCGCTCGTATAGCTCGATCGCGCGATGCGATAACGTGCCACACAAATGCACGCCGACCAAAACCACGGTCTGTCCGCGCGTCTCGGCGTCGTCCGCGACGCCTCGGACGAACTCCTCGCACGCCGTCGAGTGTAAATCGAGCGCGTGAAACGACATGCGCGCCCCCCCGTACGTCTCGACGTGACTCACATCCATGGTCGTATCGCGATCTATCATGTATATTCGCGCCTTCGGAAACGCATCCGCGAGCACGAGCGACACGAATCCCCGTCCCGAGCACAGCTCGACCAAAACCAAGCCGTCGCCGTCGCCGCCGCCGTCTTCCCCCCCCCCGCCCCCCGCCCGAAGCGCGCGCCGCACCTGCGCGAGCGCCCCGTGCGCCTCCGTGATTTCCTTCTTCACCTTCCGGTGCCTCGCCATGGAATCGAACGCCGGATCGCGCGCCATCGTTCGTCGCAGCGTCGACCGCTCGAACGCCCTTCCGTGCGCGTTCCCGTCGTCGAATCGCACGTAATCCAGCGCGCGGCGTCCGCTCGCGCGCGCGCGCGGCGCGTCCGACGTCGACGCGTCGTCCTCGTCGCTCGCGTCGCTCGCGTCGCGCGCGCGCGCGCGCATCGCGACGCGATTCGCGCGCGCGTCGCGCTGCGACGCCCTCGCCACCTCGGTCGCCGCGCACTTCGCCGCGCGCGCGCCCGCGCCATGTCCGAGGCGCTGTTTCACTGCGAGAACTACTTCCACATCGGCGCCTACGCCGAGTGCGTCGACGCCGCGAGGGCGTGCGCGGACGCGGACGGCGTCGACGCCGTCAGGCGCGACGCGTTCGTCGCGCGATCGCGCGTCGCCATGGGCGAGGGCGAGGTGCGACGACGACGCGACGCGCGCGAAACGCCGCGAAGGGACCGGACGGAGAAACGAACGCGCCGATCGAGCGCCGATCGCGCGCGCGAGCGCCCGGGACGACGAAGGACTGACGAGACGGCGCGCGATGGGTGAACGAACAGATCGTCGCGCGCGAGACGGCGGAGGACGCGCCGGCGGCGCTGCGAGCGGTGAAATTGCTGGCGCTGTACGAGACGAACGAGGACGAAAAGGCGAGACAGAGCGCGATGGAGGCGATCGGTGAGATGCTGGCGGACGAACACGCGTCTGGGGACGCGACGACGCGACTCGTCGGGGCGACGCTGCTCGCGCGAGAGGGGAATTACGTCGAGGCGATGAGGCTGTGTCACGGAGGATCGTCGCTGGAGTTGAACGCGATGATGGTGAACTTGCTGTGTAAGATGGATCGCGCGGAGTTGGCGGAAAAGCAAGCGAAGATGATGCAACAGATCGATGACGATTCAACCATCGCGCAGCTCGCGTGCGCGTGGGCGAACTGCGCGAGCGGCGGGAAGAAGATTCAAGACGCCTCGTACATTTACCAAGAGCTCGGCGATAAGTACAAGTGGACGCCGAAGCTGTATAATGGTTCAGCGGTGTGTTCGATGATGATGAATAGTTACGAAGACGCCGAGCGTGATTTACTAGAAGCCGTGGCCATCGATCCGAAGGATGGCGAGACGCTCGCGAATTTAGCCGCGTGCGCGCTGCACCTCGGCAAGTCCTCGGCCAGGTTCGTGAACGCCATGAAGCAGGCCGGAGTGGCGAACGAAGCTTTGACGAAAATCGCGTCTTTGGAGCGAGACTTTGACCGCGCCGCCGCCGCCGTCGTATTGTAACTGAATGAACTCGGACGACCAGGCGACACCCTTTTTTTTGTTTGACGAAAGAACCCGGTTACATCGACTACGTCTTTGGATCGTGCGCTCACAACTGCATTCCCAAGGGCGATCCGACATCGTGGTCGCCCGAGGAGAAGGCGAAAAATACCGAAAAGATGTTGGCCAATCCCCCGAATGGTCTCGGTTCAGCCTTCAAGATGTACGGCGTCGCCGGTAAAGGCTGGTGCACCATCAACATTCACACGCAGCGTGGCGAGTGCGACCTCGTGGCGTCCGCGCACCCGAGAGTGAAGAAAGAGCACCCCGAAAATCTCATCGTCGGGTCCGTCGACCGAAGCTAACGACGACGACTCCGTCCCGCGGTTCACGATCCACTTTTTTCAATCCTCGTTCCTCGACATCGCGCGAGGCGTAGACTCTCGCAGACTTGTAGTTCATACAAAAGCAGACGCGAAAACAATCGAGGCACCCGCGCCGAGACGTCACAGTGCGTCGCACCACCGATCGCGCGCGCGATCGATCGGCGATGAAGCGCGAGTGAGCGCGAAAGCTTTCCATCGTCCGCGCGCGCGGTCGCGCGTCGCCGCGCGAGCGCGGGACGAAACGCCATGCGCGTCGACGCCGGTCGAACGGCCGAGGCGTCGACGACGCGCGAGGGATTCGCGTACTCGCTCGATGGACAAAACCCGCTCGCCGCGCCTCTGAACGACACGACGTCGAGCGATGCGCGAGTGTGGATGCGCGTGGACGACGGGGCGTTCGCGCCGGCGACGCTGAACGATCGAGGATTGCAGAGCGTGATTGATTTTTTGAAAACGCCGTACGCGCGTTTGAACCTTCCAGATCCGGGAACGCGTCGATCGAGCGTTCGAGATGGGAAATCCGGGAACGAGACGATTCGAGAACGTGTACTTGTTCCAGCTCGAGCGAACGTTGAGACGGGGAAGGGGAATGTGGGGGAGAAATCGGCGCCGATTTCCGTGGCAAACTCGACGGCGGACGAGTTGATGTTTGACGACGACGACGACGATATCATGGCGGATATTGACGTGGAACAGGTGATGATGCACAAACGCTCGGGTTCGTTGAACGCGGTGAATTCTAGCGTAATGGTGAGTTTGCAGATGGCGCCGATTCCCGCGCGGCAAGCGATGACGCCGGCACCGATGAGCGCGCCACGCGCGCGCGTTTTGGAACAGTCTCGCGCGCCGCCATCGGGTCCGTCTATCTCATGCCAGGCGCCGCCGTTGAATGGTTCAGGAGCGGATTGGAGATGCGAGCATGGGGTGCCTTTACATGCTTGTTCGCACCGCGCATCACACATCGAGCAACTGCGACCTGTGTTAGCAAACATTGTTTTCCAATTGGAAGACGACGACGTGGCGTTGAAGAATAGTGACAGAAAGGTTCTGGTTTATCAGAGAATGGAAGCGGAAACGATCATTCGAGTGTGTGAAGATGGAAGTCGAAATAGCTTTCATCCTTCAGCGCCGATGATGAGTCATTCGATGCCGGTAGACGGGTCGAGAATGATTGAGGCGCCGCGGCATCAAGTGCCGCCCCAGTACGGAGCGCCGTCGACGAGCGCGTGGACGGCACCTCCCGCGGGTGACGATCCCAACGATTTCCCAGGATGGAACAACGATTTACCGATCGGTGATGACGTCGTGATTCCCATGAACGGGATTGGTGCCGTAAATGTCGGGTCGAATGTTGTGGTGAATGACTGTCAGATGAAAGGCGGAGACGCCAAAGACTGGGGTCACACCAACTTCCAGTGGAGCAAACTCTGCGAACAGACTCTTCGCAACACGTTTAACGCGAAGTCGTTTCGAAGTTTACAACTGCTCGCGGTGAATGCCACCATGGCCGCGAGAGACTGCCTCGTGTTGATGCCCACTGGCGGAGGCAAATCGTTGTGCTACCAGCTCCCGGCTGTCGTCAAGCCCGGTATCACGGTGGTCATCTCACCGCTTATTTCATTGATACAGGATCAGCTGCACCACTTGAGTGAAATGGGTATTCCAGCAACAGTGCTTTCTGCTGCAAAGGACAGTGATAATACGATATACGACGATCTTCGCTCACCTACGCCCGAGCTTCGACTCTTATATGTCACTCCAGAAAAAGTAGTGCGAAGTGGCAAATTAAAGACTGCTCTGCAGAGATTATATGAGAGAGGCATGCTGAATCGCTTTGTGTTGGACGAAGCGCACTGTATCAGTGCTTGGGGACATGACTTTAGAAAGGATTACACCGAACTGAGAGGTTTGAAACATTTATTCCCGACGACGCCAATCATGTGCCTGACGGCGACGGCAACTCGAAGAGTTCAAGATGACATAGTTCGCCAGTTAAACTTACCAAAGTGCTTGCGATTTTTCGATACATTCAATCGAACCAATTTGACGTACGAAGTTCATCCGAAACTTAAAGGTAAGCAAATGGTCAACGAGATAAAAAATCTTATCGTGAGTCGCAAACTGATGAGAAACAATCGTGTGCAATGCGGTATCATTTATTGCTTCAGTCAAGCCGACTGCGAAAAAATTGCAACGGAATTAAACAAGATTGATCGATCAGTGGGAGACCGCGAGAGATTCCCTAAACGACTACGGGCCGTGCCTTATCACGCAGGCTTGGCAGACAACGTGCGGAAGAAGCATCAGGAAATGTGGCAAAGAGATGAAGTGAACATTATTTGCGCTACGGTGGCGTTTGGGATGGGTATCAACAAACCAAACGTTAGATTCGTGTTTCATCATAGCATGCCTAAATCTCTGGAGGCATATCATCAAGAGAGCGGTCGTGCTGGACGCGACGGTGATCATGGTTTGTGTATTCTCTTTTACTCTTGGGGCGACGCGTCGAAAGCGAGGAGTATGTTGATCGATAGTGCTCGCAGAGAGCGTGCCCAACCGGCGGTCCTTCAAAACAATCTAGAGTCCCTCAACACTATGGTCTCTTATTGTGAAAATTTGGCGGATTGTCGGCGGACACAATTGATGGCTCACTTCGATGAACGGTTCGAGCGCTCGCATTGTCGAGGCATGTGTGACTCGTGTCACGCTATAGCCAATGGGGTCAAATTCGAGCAAACAGACATCACCGAGTACGCTAGAGGAATTATCAACATCGTGAAATCTACTCCAGAGGGTATTGGTATCGGACTCCTCGTAGACGTATTCAGAGGTTCAAGCGCAAAGACGGTGACTCAGAAGCAATACAACCGCTTACCTGGTTATGGGTCAGGCAAAGGTTTGGACAAGTCCGAATCGGAAAGAATCGCGCGCGCGATGGTTTTGCGTGGCTTTTTGAGCGAGAAAACCGTTCGTAGTGAAGGAGCTGGACCATTTGCGACGACTGTGACAACCATTCACTACGAACGACACCGCTGCGAACCGATTCAACAGGGTAGAGAAAGATTTTCTATGGCGTTTACCAAGAGGCGAGCATCTGCTGGAAAGAAAGTTCCGGTCACTACAACTGTCATTATTGGCACGCAACCTAGTACGCAACCCGGTACGCAATCCGATGTCGATGGCTTCCTGGCTGACATGCTCAATCCGAATGCGCTCGAGGACAACCAGAAGGAGCAAGACATGCGCAATGCTGTGTTCGCAGCTTTGACCTCTTGGCGTAAGCGCATGGCTCATGCGCGAGAGCTGAAGACGGGCAAACCAGTCAGCCTCGATGTCGCATTCCCTCCGAATCTCTTGCAGTTACTCCAAAAAGTAAGACCGCGCACTGCTGATGATATGAAAAAGTTCATCGAAAGCGGCGTCGATAAAGCGAACGAGAGAACTGCGATCAAAAAGAATAACGCTGAAGTTCTCGCCGTCATCAAACAAGCGGTGGAGTGCATGGAAAAAGGTATTCCGAATCCTTATGTCGAAGACGACAACCGTGAAGAAGATGAAATCGAAGAAGATTTGGACGTTTACGTCAACGAACTTCCGCGAATGTCGCAGCGTCGTTCGTCACAGCAACCGGCGCATTCAGAATTATTGAACGCCGTCGATCCGTCTCCGGCATGGAAAAAAGCTCGTAGAGACTCTGATGTAGACGTGACCTAGTAAAATTCATGTAGAACCAACCGCTGCCAGGCACCTAGACTTCATTCTCGAACACGCATCGTCATGGCGCCGCAATCTGAGGCGGCTAAACGCTTCATGCGCTCGTACGACAAGTTTACCATACTCTTGTGCACCAGTGCGGCCGTTGCGTACGGCGCCGCGCGTTACTACGACCTAGAACCAGCGCCGGACGACTTCGACTTGAAGAAGTGGTTTATGGGCGGCTACGACGTCCCTAAGGTCGACGAAGCCGCAAACTCGGCGCAGAAGAAATCGTGAGTGTCGATCGTGTAACGAGCTTTAGCCGTAGACCTCGCGCCTGTCGTGTCGTCTCGCGATGGTCGGTGATGCGCGAGTTTTAGCGAATTTGCCGACGCGCTGGCGCTTTGTGCGCGAGACTGCGAGAGGTTTAGCTCACTTTAGAAGTGTGTAAATTAATCGAATCCTAGATCTAAGCGAAGATACGCAAGTTATGGTCGGCACTAGCGACGACGAGCGACCGCGCGTCGCCGCCGAAGGCGACAGCCTTGACAGCCTTCTTCACCTCAAACTCCTTGACCAATTCCCACTTGCCTTTCACCTGGTAAACGGACGCATTGTGACCGCCAGTGGCGATGTAAGACCCGCTGTGGTCGAAAGCAACGCCCTGTGCGCCAGCACATTCGATCTCGTGAACGAGCTTGGACTTTCGAAGGTCCCAAATCTTCACACCGTCCTTAGCCGCAGAGGCGAGATAGTAGCCATTTTCCGAGAAAGACAAACCGGTAATCTCGCTCGCATGGCCGTCTAATTGAAGCAACTTGCGCGCATCTTTAGCATCCCAAAGCTTAACTACCGAATCCTTCGTGCCCGCTCCCAAAATCACACCATCGGGGTGGAAATTTGCGCACGTGATGGCAGAATCGGTGTCGTCGTTCACCAAGGTGATGCACGAGCTCGTGGTAAGGTCGTGAAATCCCCAAGTCTTGTCCGTTGAAGTGGACACAAAATAGCTGTTCGAGGGATGCACGCTGACGCTGGTTACATCACCAGTGTGATCACCGAACGTTGCAATCTCAGAGCCATCGGCACCCCAAAGCTTGACGACTTTGTCCGCGCCACACGACAACACGTTGTCGCCGACAAACTTGACGTCGAGAACCTTCTTGGAATGTCCGCTGAGCTGCTGAACGCGCTGCGAGCTTACTTTGTCAAAGATTGCCACAGTATGATCGTTACCCGCCGTGGCGATGACGTTATCGTCGCCCGCTTTGATCGCCACGGCGTTGATGCCTGCAGGCGACGTCTTGTGCACAGCTTGCGTCACCTTGGCTTCGTACGCCGAGATATCCCCCATCGTCGCCAATTCGCTCGAAATTTCGCGCTTCTTGCGTCCACTCGAAAGTTCCTTCTGCACGTCATTCATTTTCGCCACGACAGCCGCCGGAAGTCCCGCCTTGACCTTTTTCGATTCCGGTTCGGCGTCCCCCGCGGCGCTTCGCTTCGCCGACCCCTTCGCGTTCGCGAGCGCGTCTCTGGCATCATCTCTCTCCTTCATCAACCGTGCGATCACTCGACACGCGGCATCGTGTTGGTACAACGCATGACTCAACTCTTGCCTGGTCGTTTGTAATTCCTTCCGCAGCGTGTGCGTTTCTAGCATCAACGCGTCCCACTCGTTGTGAAACGCGCTCAACAACCCTGGCACCGACATCGTCGCCTCCGGTCGCGGGTTCACCCATTTCTGCGCCTTGAGTTCGATCAAATCGTCCACGCTCAGCGATTCTTTCGTCACCGGGCACTCGCCTCGTTCCTATCGTCGTAAATCGCGCGTTCCGGTCAGCATTCGCGCGTCACAATTCACGTCGCATCCGCGCCCCGTTCGCCGCGATCGCCCGCGCGCGTCCTCCCATCGCCCTCCCCTCGCCCTCGGTTCGCGCGCGCACCTCGATCGCCTTCACGATCAACGATCTCTCGTACAGCACGCCTCTCGGCGTCACCACCGGGCGCGCCGGCGCCGCCCCACTGATCGCGCAAAACATGCCCCGGCGTCGCGCACTCCCGCGCGCCGGCGGCGCGCGCGGACGGACGCGCGCCCGGACGGACGCGCGACGCGACGCGATCGATCGCGCGTCGCGATCGACGCCTCGATGCGTCGATGCGTCGATCGATCGATCGATCGATCGACGTCGCGATCGATCGCCGAAAAACACCACCGAGGGCGGACCCGCGACGGCGCCGCGACGGATCCGAATGCGACTCGAGCGGCCTCGAACCACCGCTTAAAGCGGACCCGAACGATCGATCGAACCTCGATGCGTCGATCGATCGATCGATCGATCGACGTCGCGATCGATCGCCGAAAAACACCACCGAGGGCGGACCCGTCAAATTGATCGATGGATTTCTAAAAAATTACCCCTCTGTGGGTCACTTTCTTTCGACCAGCCCTCCGCGAGGCGCGTCCGCTGGCGCGTCCGCGCGATCGCGCGGTCGCGCGGTCGCGCGAGTGTCGGACGCGCGGCGCGAACGCGCGCGATCGGCGCGATCGAGGCGCGCGATCGACGACGATCGTCGATCGCGTCGCCCGATCGCGCGTCCGATGGCGGCGACGACGACGGCGGCGACGGGTAGGGGCGGAAGACGCGCGCGCGCGCGGGACGCGGCGCTGCCGCGATTGCGATTCATCGACGTCGAGGAGGAGGACGCGCGAGCGGCGTGCGACGGCGCGGACGCGGACGACCGCGACGCGCGGGAAGAGAAAAAGAACGAGGTCGGTCGTGGGGAAGAAGAGGGCGAGGAGACGGGCGCGAGCGGCGAGAGGGAGGGGGGGGGGGGGAGGGGGGGGGGGGGGAGGAGGAGGAGGAGGGGGGGGGGGGGGGGGGGGGGGGGGGGGGGGGGGGGGGGGGGGGGGGGGGGGGGGGGGGGGGGGGGGGGGGGGGGGGCGAGACCAAGGTGGTGATGGTCATCGTGCCGGAGTACGAGGCCGACGCGGCCGACGCGACGGAATCCGATCGCAAGAGAATGCGAAGCATACGGCGTCGGTTGGTTCAGACCCCCGAGCATCGAGAGAAGGAACGGCTGCGGTCGCAGAGGCGACGAGACGCGCTGACGCCGGCACAGAAGCGAGCCGCGGCGGATGCGAAAATCGCGCGTCGCAAACGCCAGAGACTGGCGAAGGAGGCCGTCGAGGCGGCGAGGTTGCTGGCCGGACAGCGTAAAGGACACGCTACGCACTGACATAATGTACTGGTTTTACTCACATTGAGAGTTACCGTTGACTCTGAGAGCTACGCGCGGTGGGGCTGGCGACATTTTCGAAAAATTTCGAATTTGCACCGCGTGATTGTTTTCTCTTTTACAACACGTCATCCGAGCAGGTTGGCGATACCGATCGTTAACAGAGTATATTACTATAGCTTTCTAGAGAATTGTAGAACGAAACACAAACTGTACATCTAAGAGCCCGCTTGCGCCGTCCCGAAGCGCGCGAATCACATTGCCACTTGCATCAAAAGCTCGTTGCGCCGCGTCTTCAAACTATATAACGGCCCGAACGTGTTTATTCGGAACGCTTGATCGTCCACACACTTCAAACCATTCGCCTGTAACGCAGAAACGAGTTTAGATCGATAAAACTCGGCCACATCGGGCGTTGCGTTGCCTTCAAAAGTCATCGCGGCCAACAACTCGCCGCCGCCCGCCACCACTTTCACGTCGCTATCTTCATACGGCGCCGCGATGCTCTCCTTGGCTCGTCGACCGAGCAACGCGAGTTCCATTGTTTTTGCACCCTCAAAGTATCTCGTCGTCAAAGGCTGCGTCGGTGGATACATCGCTCCCTCGGCGTTCCCGCCCTCCAAGTACTCTAGCAGCGTAGTCAGCCCTCGCTCGCGATTCTCGTACGTGGTCGCCGCGACGTAATACGCCCCGTACACCCTCAGCTCGTACGGATCATCGCTTTTTGCGTTCACCACATCGTACGGCACGTCGTACTCCCCCCTCTTCGCGTCGTCCTCGCGTCGTCCAACACCGCGTCCTTCGTCATCGTCACCGCTCGCACCGACGCGTCGCCTCGCTCGCGCGCACGCCCTTCTCCGCGCGCGCGCCGAGCGCGACGCGCGCGCGCACCGAGCGTGCACCAGCATCGTCGCCGTCGCGCGCGCGCGCGAGTTCGCGCGCATCTGCGTCGGTTCTTCGCTCGGTCGCGACGCGCGTCGCGATGTGTCGGCGACACATCGCGCGCGTCGCGATGGCGTCGCCCGCGCGCTTCGCTTCGCCGCACCGCGCGAGTCGCGCTGGCGACGCTCAAACACCGAGCGCACGTCGCGCGCGCGCGAGCGAAACGCCCGCGAGGCGAAGACTCGCGCGCGTGGGCGCGGGCAAACGCGGCGGCGACGTCTACAAGGATGGCCGACAGCAAACGTACGACGCGCGCGATCGCGAGAGCGTGCTCTCGGCGCAAAATCTCCGACAAACGTACGATGGTGAGCGGTATCAATTCTTAAACGTCGACGTCGGACTGAGCGAAGGGCAAAAGGTGGCGATCGTCGGACCGAACGGGAGTGGGAAGTCAACCTTGCTGCAGGTTTTGGGAGGCCGAAAAGTCGGGCTGGAGGATGGGGAGGTGTGGCGCAGGAAAGGGCTGCGAGTGTGCTTTGTCGATCAAGAACCGGACTTTGATGCCGAACTCACGGTGATTGATGCGGTGTACGCGAGCGATACGCCGGTGATGCGAGCGTTGAGAAAATACGACGCGGTGATGGCGGCTGCCGCTCGAGGAACGCTCGACGAAGGGTTGATGTCGGCCGCGATCGCGGATATGGACGCGCTGGGGGCGTGGGATTTAGAAGAAAAGACGCAAGTTGCGTTGAAAAAGCTCGGGTGCGATTCGTTCATCGAGAATAAAATGGGCGAACTTTCGGGAGGGCAGCGAAAGCGCGTGGCGTTGGCGGCGGCGCTCGTGGAGACGCCGGATCTGTTAATTTTAGACGAGCCTACGAATCATTTATCCGTCGAGGGCGTGGAATGGTTGGAAGGTCAACTTCAAGATCCCAAACTCACGGTACTGTTGGTGAGTCACGACAGAATGTTCATCGATAACGTTTGTCCAGATATTATCGAGCTCGACGGAAGGGGAGGGTCATACAGACACCGCGGCGGCTACGCGACGTTTCTCGAGCAGCGTGCAGAGCGTTGGTCGACGGAAGCGCAACAGTTACAAGCGGCGAAGAACACTTTCAGAAGAGAACAAGAATGGATGCGTCGACAACCGAAGGCTCGATCGACCAAAGAGAAGGCTCGTATTGAACGCTTCTCTGACTTGACAAACAAAGTCAACTACAAAGGCACGAAAACGAAAACAATCGAGCTTGGAGAGGTGTCATCTTCCAGAATGGGCGATGTTATCGTCGAATTCGACGAGGCACGTCTTTCATTCGGCAATAAGACGATATTGAATGGTTTCAGCTATGCATTCAATAAGGGTGAGAAAATCGGCCTCGTCGGGCCCAACGGTGCTGGCAAGACGACGCTCATCAAAACCATCTTAGGGCAAGTCCCCCTCGATGCGGGTTGGGTTTCAGTCGGCGAGACGGTGTCTTTCGGCTATTACAGCCAAGTCGTGAACTTTCGTGACCCGACGCAACGCGTTGTCGACTACGTGAAGGAAATTGAGGGTGAGGCAAAGGACCTGATTGGTGGTTTTGCCGGACAAAGATTGAGTGTTTACACCTTGCTCGAGCGATTCAACTTCACAGATGGTAAACAAGCAGTACAAATCGGAGCTTTGAGCGGTGGTGAGCAGAGAAGGCTTCAGATGCTCACTGTCTTGGCCCTCTGTCCAAACTTTCTGATCCTCGATGAGCCGACGAATGATTTAGACTTGGACACTATCGAAGCACTCGAGGATATGCTCTCGAATTTTGATGGCTGTGTCCTCATAGTGAGTCATGATAGACAATTCGTGAACAACTTGGCAGATCACATCTTCGTCTTTGATGGCGAAGGTGGGATTTCTGACTGGTCTGGATCCTACTCCGAACTGCGCGACTATGTGAAGACGCAGGAACAAGACGCCGAGGACAAAAAGATCGGCAAAAAAGTTAAGACTATCGAATTTGCGAGCGAAGAGGATAAAGAAGCCGCGAAAGAGGAAGAGAAGCGCAAGCGCGAGCTATTGCGTGAAGCGCACAATGCGCCTGGCCTCATAGCGAAGATTGAGAAAGCGCTCGAAGTCTTGGACAAGGAGATCACTACCTTTGATTCCGAGCTCTTCAATGCTGGTGCAGACGTCACCAAAGCTTTGGAAATCCAAAAGAAAAAAGACGCCAAGGTGGCCAAGCAAGAGCTTTATTACGCAGAGTGGGAACGTTTGGAAGGTGTCTTGGCTGAAGCCGAAGAGATGAACGCGGAACAAATTTGATGATTTGATGATACACTGTAATATTACACAAAGCATGCTATTCATTCTATTCATCTACTGTACGCTTTTCTACCTAGCCTCCGCATCCCGTACCTTGGGCGCGTTCTTGGGACCAAACGCCGCCTTGCCCGCGTAGTGCCTCGACGCATTGAACCACTCGAGCCTCTTCTGTTCGATCAGCTCTAACGGATCGATCGTCGGCGCGAAGTGTACGTAACGTATCATGCGCGCGCGCACGAACACGCGCTCGAGCTTAGTCTTGCGCCCCTCGGGCGTGACGCGGATTGCATTCGTGAGCGTGCAGTGCATGCCCTCATCGCACTGCTCGAGGTGACCCCTGAGCGCGACGTCATCGCGGCATTCGATCACGACCGTGGTCCCGACTAGAGCTTGGATGAAACACACCAGCGAGCGCTCGTTTCGCGGCGGTTTACCGGGCATGGCGTCCGCACGAGTGCGATTGTGACCAATGCGAGGTAGTCACCGCGGAGAAGTGAGGCGCAGCGCGCGGTTGATCGAGCTAGTGCGGGTAAATTCGACGATAATCAGCTGCAAAAATTCATTGTACGCATTGCACAGCTCTACGCGCCCAGCAGCGCTATCAAGACGATCTTTTTTGCGCCAACTTCTATTCGCACCTCGTCTTGTGTGGCGCCGCGTTTGATGTGAACGTAAACCAAACTGTTCAGCACGGAGGCGATGACGCTCGGGACGGCATCAAAGACAATCTCATCATTGCCGGTTCCATCACCTGCGACGAACGGATTCTCACAAAGCGCCACGGCGCTCAGGTTGGAGACTGATAACAAATTTGCTTTTGCGGAGCGAATAGCGACGCGCGACGCTCTTGAGTCGTAATCACCCGCGTCTATTCGAAAAGTTCCGATACTCACCCGATCGAGGTATTTTGCTGTAAAAACACTGCGGTTCACTCGAAGCCGCGGTTCGTTCGATACGGCACTCACGGTGATGTTCAACGTTGCCGGCTTTGATAGGTGTTCGCCGACAAAGCCCGAATATGAGATCTTCGTCGGCTTCATCTCCCAAGGTGGATATTCTGGACCCAAGAACGTATCTTGCGCATTGAAATACTCCGGCAACGGCACGATAACGACGTTTAAGCACCATCGACGCATTTGCTGATCGACTGAATAATATTTGCATGCGGGCTGAGCCCCGCACGCGTGTCCTACGATGCGCTCATAAATCGGTACGGTCGTTCCATTCTCAAAAAATAATACCCCATGCTCCATAAATGTGTTCACTATGAAGCCCGTGTCTTCGGATTCGTGTCCAGTGTTCATGATCTGAAGCGTCGCGACAGCGACGCCTCCTTCGTCCATATGGATGTTGACGTCACACGCAAGCACGCCCTTGTGGACGTCAACCGCAATCTTGAACCGTGGTGACTGAGAGATACCGGCGATTTCAAATCTAAATGCATCGCGGTACACCATCGAATGTTCGTCTACACCGCTCGGAGCATTCGTCGCAAGGTAGCACAGCTCGTCCGCGGGCAGGCGCCGTACATTGCCCTGAGATCGCGGATATCCACACGAGTAAACCGTCCCGTAAAGTGGCCACTCTAGGATGATCAATTCAGAATCAACGTACAAATCGCAAGAACTCTCATTCTCATCACACAGCGCGTCGAGGCGATCGCTATCGAATTCAATTTGTGTCTCGACGTCAAACGTAGCTGAAATAGCCTCGCCTCGATTCACGTCAATATCGATAATTTCGCCCGACGTCTCGAGCGTAGCGTGAGGTAAACCGGCTGCATAAATGTTTTCGATGTCACTCGCGGTGAGCGCAAACGGGTAGAGCGCGACAGCGTATATCGTGCCCGACCACGCAATATCGGCGTTGGTCGCCCTTCCTCCGAGGACGATGCGCGCTCGCGCATATGGACGCGACAGCCTCCATACATCCCCCCGAGGCATTTGTAACTTTAACGCGGCGTTTACATATGTTTTCACCGCGGCATCGTCGACGATTACGACGACGTGCGTCTGATTCTCCTCATCCGCCTCGAGAGAGAACGACTTCGGCGTAAAGAAATCGTCGCCGCCCATTCGCGCGTCTCCATTCGCGTTGACCCACAGCGTCATCCATCGCCAGCCATCGTCGTCGTCGCGAACGCTGAATATCGGGATTAGCAGCTCCTCGACCGCTCGAAAATCGTTCCTCAACCACAACTCTGTCGTCGTCGCGTTTATCATCGCGCGCGCCAGCGCCTCGGCGTCCGCCGCGCTCGAGCGTTCCATCGCTTCAACCCGTCCCGCGGCCTCGCCCAGCGCCAGTCCTCGCGCATCGACAGCGCATCCATCACCGCCGTCACCGATCGCCGCGACGACGCGCGCGCCACCGCCGTCCCGATCGCTCGACGACGCTTCGTCGCGCAACCGTCCTTCGACGCCGCACGTCATCGCATCGGCGACGTACGCCCGCATCGCGCGCGCGCGCATCGTCACCGCGCTCGCGCTCGCGCGCGAAACAAGATCGACGATCGTCAGCGCGCCGAGGGCGACGTTGACGACCGCGCGTCGCATGCGTCGCGCGTCGTTCTGAAGTCGAAACGAATACAAATCGTCACTCGTTGACCGCGCGCGCGGTGCGGTCGACGCGGCGCGCGATGCGGTTCGATCGCGCGGGACGCGACGGCGACGCGCGCGATGGGCGTCGCGCGTCGTCGTCGAGGGCGCCGTCGTCGAAGGCGTCGTTCACCGTGGTGATCCCAGCGCTAAACGAAGAGACGCGCGTGCGCGAAGCCATCGCGAGCGCGCGCGCGAACGCGAGCGCGCGCGTGATCGTCGTCGACGGCGGAAGCACCGATGCCACCGTGCGCGTGGCGCGGAAGCACGGGGCGAGCGTGGTGAGGAGCGAGCGAGGACGAGGGAGACAGATGAACGCGGGGGCGGCGGCGGCGGCGACGGGGACGCGAGACGCGAGCGAAGTGTTGGTGTTTCTGCACGCCGATAGCACGCTACCGACTGGGTACGGGGAGTTAATAACGCGTGCGTTGGCGAAACGCGTGACTGGACGATCGCGCGAGTGGGGGGCGTTCGAATTTAAGATGGGCGGCGAGCGAGAGGACGAAGGGTTCGCTCGAACGTGCACTCGGCGCGCAATCGAATTCGGGACGAATGCGCGGTGTAGACTGTTTGGAATGCCTTACGGTGATCAGGCTTTGGTTATGCGACGAGAAACGTTTGACAGCGTCGGAGGGTTCGATGAGCTACCGTTTATGGAGGACTACATCATGGCGCGAAAGTTGCGGCGACGCGGCGCGCCGGCGATATTTAGCGCTCCCGTGACGACGAGCGGCAGGCGATGGGACGAGCGAGGATTCAGTAAAGTGACTCTGATGAATCAAGTAATTATATTAGGTTATCACATCGGCGTGCCCATGGAAAAGCTCGCGGAATGGTACAAGAAAACGTAAACAAAGACGACGAAATCGTTACATCATCGGGGCTGTAAATTTTTTTCTAGATTATTTCCCTTCGACATCAGTCTTAATCGTCTTCATCTTCGCTGTCTTCCAATTCTGCGAGTTGCTTTCGTAGCGCCTCCTCTTCGGCCGTCAAAGAGGTCTTCACCGCCTCGAATTTGGCCGGATCACGCGCCTTGGTCGCCGCCGCAACGATGTGGTCCGCGGGAGCGCCCACCACCGACGTGTTGGCCTGCGCTTGCGCCGCTGCCGCCCCTGGTCCTTGCGTGAACGCCTGCAATTCACGAATATCCACCCTGCCCTCTTCAATCTTGAACTCATGCGGGGAAAACGTCGAGATGTCCGCCCATTCGTACGACTCGTTCGGGGTATTGATTTCGTACGTCAAGCAATGCTGCTTCGTCTCGGTGTTATAATCCGTGATGATGCAATCAAACCACCCCCCCTCGCTCGGCCAGAATCTCTTCACCTTCTTACAGATGAGCTCATTCACCCCCATCGCTTCCAACTGCGCGGGCGTGATCTTCGGCGCTCTCGTCGCCGAGTGCTGCGGCTTTCGCCTCGGCGCCGCGTGCGCCCTCGGCGGCGCCGCCGGCGCCATCGCCGCCGCCATCGCCGCCGCCTCCGTTCGCTGTCGCTTCGCCTCCTGCGTATCCTTATAATCCGTCAGCCCTTGTCGCAATTTAGCGACGCGTTCGTCCGTTTCGACCTGGTCCCTCATCTTCAAGTGCTCCTCGCTCGAGACGTTTAATTCCACCCTGAGCCGTCCTAAAAACTCCTCGCGCTCCCACGTCAGCCCCGTCACCGCCATCGCTTTCAGGATCGCGCCGTACGCGTCCGTCTCCAGCTTTCGCACGCTGTTCGAGATCGACATCGCTCGCGCGAATCGTCGCGCGCGCGTCGATCTGGCGCCTCGCGATCCGCTCGGCATTCGCGCGCCGAGGGCGCGTCGTCTTTCGTGCATCGCCTGGGCGTTCAGTGCGAAACGATTTATCGCGAATCTTCGTCGGTCGAGAATACCGTACGATCCGATGCGCGCGCCGATGTGAGATCGACCGTCCGCAGAGATTCGGACATTCGGACATGACAAGACTCGACGACACACGACCCTCGACGCGCCGGCGGACGGGCGCGTCGCGCGTCGATCGCGACCTCGTCGGCCTCTAACCTCGACGCGCGAACGCGAGCATGGTGCGCGGCGAACGCGAAGCGACCGCGCGTGACGCGCGCATTCGCACTCGTCACCGCGCGCGCGCGTCGTCGATCGGCGATGCGCGCGCGGTGCGCGCGACGGTGCACGCGATTCGCGCGATGCGTGACCCTAACGCGCGGCGCGTCGATGCGTCGATGGGAGGGCGATGTCGGCGCGGTCGCGGCGCGAGAGGGAGGGAGATCGAGGGCGATCGGTGGATGGATATGTTTGCGACGAACGATGACTGACGGAGGACGCTTTCGCGCGCGCGACGTGCAGCCTTCCACCGTTCCCGAATCCGTGCTGAAGAAGCGCAAACGCGACGAGCAGTGGGCGTCGCAAAAGGCGGCGGCCGCGGCCGAAGCGAAGAAGGCGGGCGAGAAGAAGCGCGAGGAAATTTTCAAGCGCGCGGAGAAGTATGTCAAGGAGTACCGCGACCAGGTGCGTGATGCGAGCGAGCGATGTGACTGGGCGCGATGGGATTGTTTTAGGGTTCGTCGGGACGTCGCGGGACGTCGCGCGCGTCGCGCGGCGGCCTTGGGATGAGCGCGACGCGTGTTGGATGCGCGCTTGCGATTGATAGGCGGAGGCGACATTACGATGCGTCGCGTTGCGCTCGCGAACGCTCGATTGGACGCGATGACTAACGACGACGACGATGCGTCTGTTCGCGCGCGCAGGAAGCCGACCTCGTGCGCCTCAAGCGCGAGGCGCGCGCCAAGGGTGGTTTCTACGTCGAACCCGAGGAAAAGCTCATGTTTGTCATGCGCTTGCGCGGTTTGAATGACATTCACCCGAAGACGAAGAAGATTCTCCAGCTCCTTCGCTTGCGTCAAATCCACAACGGGATTTTCATGAAGGTGAACAAGGCGACGCTCAACCAGCTTCGCAAGGTGGAGCCGTACATCATGTTTGGTTACCCGAACTTGAAGACGGTTAGAGAGCTCATCTACAAGCGTGGTTACGGTAAGGTGAACAAGCAGCGCATTCCGCTCACGGATAACGCCGTGGTTGAGCAAGCCCTCGGCGACAAGGGGATCATTTGCGTCGAAGACTTGATTCACGAAATTTACACCGTCGGTCCGCACTTCAAGGAGTGCGCCAACTTTTTGTGGCCGTTCAAGCTCTCCGCCCCGAACGGCGGGATGACTGTGAAGAAGCAACACTTCATCGAAGGTGGCATGGCTGGTAACCGCGAAGATAAGATCAACGCGCTCATCCGCCGCATGAACTAAAAGCGATGCGTCGCATCGGAGCTTTTGCAAGTTGAGGAGGAGAGAGAGGAGAGATTTGGAATTTGGTGGCCCAGCTAGTGGGATTCTTATGTGTAATAACGAATACACGTTCGTAAAATCATCTTCGCTCGATCCGAGCGCCCGCGCGTCGTGTTACTCTTGCGCGTCTCGCGCGTCGGTCCCGCTCGCTCGCGTTCGGCTCGCCTGCTCGTGCGCCGTCCCGCACTGCGCGTCTCGCTCGCGTCTCCCGCGCGATCGCGCGCGATGGTGCGTGAAAAAAGTCCACCCACTACTCCAGAGCGCGCGTCTCGACCGACGCACGTGCCGCAATCGCCCACGCCGCGCGTGATTGTCCCCGCGGGCGACGACGGCGTCCCGCGCGAGGCCTCGGTGATGACGCCCGGCGAACGGCACGCGCCGCCCGGAACGGTGACGCGCGAGCGCGACGATCATAAACACGCACTCACGATGCAATACTTGGAGGATCAAGCGGTGGTGGACGACGATGGGTACGTGCCGCCGAGCGAGACGGCGAGCGACGAGGACGAGCGGGACGCGCGCGAGCGAGCGCTGACGAGAGCGTTGGATTACGACGACGCACTGAGTCGTGGTGAGGGTGATGGGGCCGAGGATTACATGCGATTGGCTGGTATGGTTCGCGCGGGGGAGTGCGTGGAGGCGATCACGCGGCGGAAGATGGGAGGATTGACGACGCTGCGGTGGCAACGCGTCGGGCCGCAGGGCGGCGTGGAGTTGATCGAAAACGCTCGAGGCGAACGATATGTGTGTCAAGACGTTGACGTGGGGTGTATTTTGCGAGCGGTAAGATATAGCGACGGAAATTTCGACATCGCTTCGACGCGCACGCCCGTGGTGGCGATGTTGGCGGACAAACAGCAATCAGAGGGGAAGCGAAAGGAAATCGTTTTGCCCGAGGTACCGCTTGGGCCGATGAGCGAAGCGCACGCATTGTTTCTTCGAGGGAAAGCTTTGGAGGCGGAATCTTACGACGTAGATGTTGACGAAGAAACGAGTGATGAGAAGGCGAAAGAGGCGCTAAAGTGCTACGTTTTAGCTGCGAAGGATCGATACGTTCCCGCGTATTCGAGCATTGGCAAGATTTACGAGCTCGGTATCGGTGTGAAATGTGATTATGATCAAGCTCGTGGATGGTACAAAGAGGGTGTGAAAGAAGGGTGTCCGATATGCAATAATAATCTAGGATCGCTCGAGTACTTGGAGCTAGGGATCGGGGCGGATAGAGAAAATGCGGCTGAATACTTCAAAGTAGCCGCGGCGAAGGGAAACGCTGCGGCCATGAACAACCTCGCTGTGTGCTACGAAGAGGGCGTCGGTGTGCCGGCCAGTTTCAACGAGGCGAGGAATTACTATGAGCAAGCCGTGAGAGGTGGAGTCATGAGCGCGTTCACCGCGTTAGGGTATGCGGAAATCGTAAACGGAGACTTGGACGACGCGCTCGACGCGTTTCACGCCAGCCTTGAAAGTGGGAACCCGGATGCGGCCGAGGGAGTTGCATTATTATCAACGCTTCAGATTTCGTCGCAAGCAGCACCAAGTCCGATGGAACAAAATATCAAGCACGCGTCCGCAGAGCTCTTGAAGATGGAGATTGACCAGTATGCGAATCTCTCGATGAAATTGTATGATGTCATCATGAAGAGCAACTCCGAGGTACTCAAGCTCCAGGCGCGTCGCATAACGCAAGATATCTTTGGCTGAAGTTATTCTAGTATGTAATTTATTCTACTGTACACGCTATGCCGTCTTAAAAGTGGAGAGAAACGTTCGACCGGCAGCCAACTCTCGTCGACGCCGAATATAACTCCAGTTGAGTTCGGCGCCGAGGAGAGCCACCACGCGTGGTAAAGCTTTTTCGGCAGCATCAACATCTAAAAACGCAAGACGTGTGCGACGAGCGAGGAAATCAATCGCAGTTTGACAATATTCCGCTCGAGCAGCATACACGACTTCCGCTTCAATGACGGGATGGTTTGGCACGAGACGCTTTGACAGGTGCGAATAAGCCGCGAGATCCGCTACAACGAGAGCTCTGTCGCCATATGAATGAGCGAGATGCTTGGCGACGGATTCATCTGGCGTACCTCCAAAGCTGCTACCACCCCTCTGAGCGACTTGGACAAACAAGTCGTTTGTGTAACCATGCGCGCCGACGACGCCCAGAGCATGAGTTCGGCACTTGCCAGCTTCTCCCGATAACCCTCCGGTTTCGATGGCCTTATCGACTGCTTCTTCAGCCATTCGTCTGTAAGTCGTCCATTTACCTCCAGTGACGGTCACCATTCCATCCTTCTCGACGGCAATCACGTGATCTCTGGACATGTTTTCTGTATTCTTTGCCCCCGGATCTGCCGCGAGTGGACGAATACCACTCCACGCGCTCAAAATATCGGAACGACGCGTCTCAACTTTCAGATAAGGTGCGATTGACTCTAAAATGAAATCAACTTCGTCCTTCGTGGCCGATGGCGTCATCGTTACGTCGCACTTGGTATCTGTGGTACCTGCAATGCACGCACCCAGCCACGGGAGTACGAAGACGACACGTCCGTCTTTTGTCTTTGGAATGATGAGACCGAGGTCGCTCGGGCAGTAGTACGCTGGAAGCGTCAAGTGCGCACCAGCGGCAGGCATCATGATTTCTTCTGCTTTGTCGTCTGACAGTTTACGAAGCTCGTCCGTGAAAGGTCCGCTTGCGTTGATCACCGTCTTGGCGTAAATGTCGTATTCACTCCCAGTCAGCATATCGCGAGCTCGCACGCCGGAGATTCGATCGCCATCCTTGTGAAACTTCACAACTCTCGTGTAATTCACGACGGCAGCGCCTGCATGCGCTGCCGTACACGCTAAAGCGACGTTTAATCTAGCGTCGTCAAACTGCCCGTCATAGTACACAATCGCCCCTTTCATCGACTTCTCTCCGATATCTGTGCGCATTTGCGTCAATTGTGGGAACTGGGACTTCATGGACCCTGCTCTCGCGAAACTCGACATCGTCAAACCTTGCGATCCGGCGACTAAATCGTACGCCTTCATTCCCGCCCAGTAATACGGCACCTCCCACCACTCGTAACACGGCGTTGCTATGGGCAACGCTCGCGTCAAGTGCGGCGCGTTATTTAACAACGTTTTCCTCTCTTGCAACGCCTCAAAAACAAGCTTCAACTGTCCTGGATCGAGCTGAAACACCGCCTTCTCGAGGTATCGCACGCCGCCGTGCACCAGCTTCGTGCTTCGGCCGCTCGTCCCGGCGCCAAAGTCCTCGCCCTCGACCAGCGTCACGCTCAGCCCTCTCGTCGCCGCATCTACCGCGCATCCCGCGCCCGTGGCACCACCACCAATGACGAGCACGTCACACGGCTCTTGCGCTCGCTTCAGCGCGCGCACAGTGGCGCTTCGTGACGGTAACGGCGTGCTCGACTCGCTCCAAGGATCTTTCGGAAGTTGGCCGTCGTTTGAGCTCACAAAGCCGTGAACAGCGAGCGCCGTGGCCGTGGCCGTGGCGGTAAGACCAGTAGCCGTTCGCACGGCGCGACGGAACGACATCGAGGCGTGGTCTGAGGCCGAGTCGGGTCCGATGTGTGACGTCACACGGCTGTTTTTAAAGCGTTGGCGAGAGAATCGATTAAACGTTGCAGCTTCAGAAGTGCGGCAAATGCCGCGATGCCGCGATGGTACGCGATTTTCGGAAGTGGAAATAATGCTCTAATCGTTTTACACGGTACTGTCTCTGATCACGGGCCTTTTTTTAACGCGGCGAATCGCCCGGCGAGGTCGTCCGCGTCAGCGGTTGGCGGTCCGCGCTGCTCTTCGGGAGCGGAAGGTTTTGGGTAAGCCTTGGGCTTGGCCGGGTCGCTCGCGTCGCTCGATTCGAGCTCAACTTTCTTGTCACTGATCGGTTGACCCACGCCCGGAGGTGGGCCTGAGGGCGCGCTGGGCTTCGCAGTGGCGTCTTCAACCGTCAAGTCTGGCATCGCGAGCACTTCGTCGATGACGGCTTCGACGTCGGCGTCGCTCAATTCTTTCGTCGCATCATCGCTCGGCGCATGCAGTGATGCGCTCGCTACTATCGCTGCCGCCGCTTCTGCGCGTTGCGCCGCCGCTTCAGCCGCCGCTGCCGCCCGCGCCGCGCTCGCGTACGCCGCGTTCGATTCCGAAGCGGGCATCGCTACCTCTTCCCCGATCGCGATCGGCGTCTCCATCACGACGCCATTTTTCGCCGCAATCGCCTCTAATCGCCTCTGCACCGTATTATCGTCCACGGTCTTCACCTTCAGGCTCTCCAGCACCGTCGCATTCGCTCCGCACGCACTCGCCGTGCCTTCGCCTTCGCACGCCGCGACGTATTCACGTCCGTACTTGCGTCCAAACTGCTTCTTTAGTGTCTCCAACTCCGGAACCTCCGTCCCCGCGCGTTTTGCGGCGTAAATAACCGTCGCGATCGCTTCGCGCAGTTCTTCCGGCACCGCTTTCGACGCGCTCACCGCCGGCAGACGCGCGAGCAGCGTCTCCAGCGTCAATTCCAGAATTTCATATCCCTTCAGCGTCGCATCCTCTCGGCACACCGTCTCGCATCGGATGCGCGCCGCGTCGTACCCGAACCCTCGACTCTGTTTCAGCATCTCTCCCACCTCGGTCTCGATCGCGCGTCGCGCGCTCTCGCGTTTATTACGAAGCAGTTTCAAGCGCCCGAGCGCCAATCGCAGGGCCGTTTTCGTCTTTGACGCGTCGTACCCGACGCGCAAGACGTCCTTGAGCGCGTCGAACACGCCGTGCATGGTCGCTCGGCGCGCGCGCGGCGTTCGCGACGATGACGGGCGAAGGGCGATCGGCGACGAGCGACTCGAAGTGCGGCGCGACTCTGGATGAAACCAGCCAGGTGGTGGTTGACTAATATTTTACAACGCGAACCACTTCGCGTCTAAAACAGCGCCCTGAGCGCGTCCGCCTCCGCGCGCATCTCTTCCGTGCTCCTCGGTGGACGGTCGTCGTCCAAAGCCTTGCTCCCGTCCGCGTTCCATCGCTCCAAATCGTCGTACACGTCGTCGTTTCTGGCAAAGTCGCCGACGCGACGCGGAAGCACGTGCACGTGCACGTGTGGCACCGTTTGTCCAGCCAACGGGCCGTCTTGAATCGCTAAAGTAGAGCTCGAGGTGTCGTGTTCGCGCTCGAGCGCGCGCTGAATCACCGCGACGGTTCGCCACAGGTCCGATATCTCTTCGTCGCTCAGGTCGGTAAACTTTGGCGTCGAGCGCCGCGGGCACACGAGGACGTGCCCGGGAACGACGGGCTTCAGGTTCACCAGCGCGAACGTCTGAGAGGTTTCGTAGAAGACCTGCGCGCCGGGGATCGCGATCGGGCCGAAGGAGACGCCGTCGCCGTGGGCGCGGGCGTCGGAGGACATGTCGCTTCGCGTCGTCGCGGCGACGATTCGACGCGCGCTGGCGCGGTGAAGGCGCGCGACGACGACGGCGTTTCGCGCCGCGAGCGATCTCGCGAGCATCCGCGATGCGGCGCGCAGTGTGGCGGCGGCGGCGCGCGCGCCGAACTCGACTCGGCGCTCGCGCTCGCGCGGAACGCGGACGCGGACGCGGACGCGAGACGATGGTCGCGCCGAGGCGACGACTGATGTGGCAAAACATATACATCGATCACAAACAATCATTTACGGCGATCGCATCGACGAGCGCGGGCTATTTGAGAGAAGCGCGCGAGCGGCGTTGATTTTGGAATCGCGCCACCGCTCGGCGCGGAGGATTCGAGTCGCTCAACGCTCAAACTGTTGCTCGAGCGCGGAAACACTCGGTCCGTTGTAGTTTGCGAACTCATTGTTCGCTTCTTCGAAGCCGGCCAAACCCTTCGTCGCGAACGCCACCGCTCCGAGCACACCGACCGCGACGATGACGCCGCCGATACCGCCCAAACCTTGCTTGGCGTACTTGTCGCTCGTCGGCGATTCCGTGTACAACTGGCGCGGCTCAATCGCAAAGATGTTACCACTACCCGTGTTATCGCTCTCAATATAACCAGTCGTGCGATCGACGTTCGGTCCCTTGCCCGCGTGCACGCGAACCGCGCGCGTCTTGCGAACCGTCGTCCTGCGAGCGAAACAAACCATATCCGCGTCAGTCGCCCCTCTCGCGTCTCCATCGCCTCCCGCGCGCCGTTCGAACGTCCACGCGCGGCGACGGCGCGACCGCGCGATCTTCTTCGTCGCTCGCGCGTTCGCGCGCGTTCGCGCGCGTCCTCTGCGTCGCGCGCGCGCGCGCGCGGCTCGACGGTGACGTCGTCCGCGTCGTCGTCGTCCCGCGCGCGTCCCGCCCGCGTCGTCCATCGCGCGACGCCGCGCGACGAGCCGCGTTCGAGCGCGCGTTTTGTTTCATCGCGACGCACCTCTGCGCGACGCACGGGCGCGCGATGGTGTTCGTGGTGGCGATCATTAGAGAATTGCGTGGACGTGTGTGGAGGGCACTGGGTTTGTCGCTGACGAGTCTTACGTGTCTTACAAGTAGTCCATCGACGACGGTTTCGGGGCCTCGGACTCGCGCGGCTGAGGAAGCGCAGCGCGCGCGGGAGCGTGGTTGACGCTGGCGTCGTCTTCGTCGCGCGACGCGGAGACGGTCTCGTACTCCACGGATTCGAGCGACGCGGGCTCGACGCGCGGCTCGCGCTCCGGGAGCTCGGCGAGCGCGGCCTGAAGCTCGATCTGAGAAGCCTTGAGATCGGCGATGGCCTTGGACAAGACGTCGAACTGCTTGGAGCTCACGGTGTGGAGTCCACTCATGGTGGATTGTCCCTCCGCGAGCTCGCCCTCGAGGAGTTCGATGCGTTGCGCGACGGCGGCTAAGATTTGCGCGTTTTCCTTGGACTCGGCTTGCACTTTTCGTAGTGGTGGCGACAGCTCCCGTCTCGTCAACCGCACGCGCGTGCCCAAACGCGAAACATCTCGCGCCGTGCGCCTCGAGACTTCCATGACGCTGTCGTTCGCCTGTTCCAAAAACGCCAGCCTCGCCTTCACCGAGCTGGGCACGCCCTGCAGCCGTCCCTCCGTTGACTCCTCCCGCGCTCGACTCAACCTTCGCAAAATCGTCCCCGCCACCACGGCCACGTACAGTGGCAAGTCACCCCAAACGCTCGTCACCGCTCTCGGGGGTAAATGCTCGACGTATCCCGCCGCCTGCGCCACTTTAGCCGTCTTATGTTCCACGTACGCCGCGCGCGCCTTCACGCCCACCGCCGCCGTCAACGCGAATATTTCCGCCCCGTCCAAGAACGCATCTCGCATCGCCGCGTCGTCCTCGTCCATCGCGCGTTCCGCCCGACTCTTCGCCCGCTCTCTCGCGCTTCGCCGCCCGCTCGCGCGGTCTCGATCGGAGTACCCGTCGCCGCCCGGCTCGTCGTCGTCCCCGTCCCCGTCCCCGTCCCCGTCCCTCGCTCGCGTCCCTCTCCCTCGCGTCCGTCGCCCCGTCCTCGCGCGTCCGCGTCGATCGTTCGCGAGTGCGCTCAACCGTCCCATCGCGCCGTCGCATCGCGCGCGCGACGTGGACGCGCGATTCACCGACGCGTTCGCCGCGCGCGCCGTAACGGCTCTGCTTCCGATCGTCATCGCGCTCGCGCTCGCGCTCGCGCGCGCCGACGCCCTCGCGAGACGCGCGGTCGCGACGCACCGCGCCCTCTCTCGTCGCACACCGCTCGCGCGCCCGCGCGAGTCGCGGCGTCGACGCGCGCGCGGCGTCGCGCGGCGTGCAGTGCCGGTCGCGTCACATCGCGACCGCGGCCGGCGTCGCGACTCGCGCGCGATGCCCGCCGCGGCGACGCGCGGCGAGGACGACAGCGCGACGTTCGACGTGCGCGTCCTGGGCGACGGCGCGCGCGGCGACGGCGTCGTCGCGCGGGTCGACGTCTCCGCGCGCGGATTGCGCATCGATCGATTAATCGACGACGACGACGGCGCGCGCGGACGCGCGGGCGCGCGAACGCGACGAGCGATGCTGGGGAAGTTTCCGCTGTCGAGCGTCGCGCGCGCGCGGACGCGAGGCGCGGACGTGGAGCTCGGGGTGGTGGTGGGGGGGGAGACGAAGGCGATGCGGTTGCGGGCGAGAGACGCGCGCGAGGCGGAGGCGCTCGTGGAGGCGATGTGCGCGCGGGGGGGGGAAGGTCTGCGCGCACGATTGGATCATGATGCCAGGATGACGCCGACGGCGTCGACGTCGGGGTCGTCGAGCGCGTTGGTCAGGGATCTTCGTGAGGAGAATCTGTTGCTTTCGGACGCGTTGCGCGAGGCGGAGGCGGAATTAGAGGCGGCGAGAGCGCGCGAGGGGGCGGCGAAAAGCGGCCGAACAACAGAGGAGGGATATTTCGATAACTCAACGGTGTCTTACGAGATCAAGGTGCGGAATCTGACGAAGAATTTGGAGTTTCAGCAAGAACGCGCGGCGCAGCTTCGGTCCGATTACGATGAGCAGAGACTCAAGCTCGAACGCTATCGTTCGCTCGAGGAAGTCATGGGTCGAGAAAACGAAGCTCTGCGCAAAGATTTACAAATTGCGAGCGAAGAACGTGATAAGGCGATGCGAAGAGCCGAGACTTCGGAGATCATGGCGGCACACGCTAAGAATGAAGTCTCCGCGTTGGGAAGCGGCGAGGTGTCCGAGTCGGCGTTAGTACAAGAAAACCTCGAGCTCAAACGTGAGATTGCGGTGATAAATTCCGCGAAATCTACCGCAGATGAACATTTAAGGTTGACGCTGGCGCACTTGCGCGCGGCGAGGGACGAAAACGTGCGGTTGACGGAGACGCTTTTGAAGAAAACGGAAGAGAGCTTTGCAAAGGAGGCGCGTAACGCTGAACTGGAGCAAATGATCGATGGCGTCACCTTGCGGGAACACACGAGCTCGAAAGAGCTCGCCATCGCACTTCAAGAGCGCACAGATGCGATCAATCGGGCGAAAATCTTCGAAAAAGATGTCAAGCGGTTGAGCGGTGAAGTTGAGCGCTTGGTGGCAAAAATTGGCGATGCCGAACGAGCGGCGGCGCGTGAAAAAGAAGAGATTCGCTTCGAGTGCGCCGAACAAGTACAAGATCACGCAATGCAAGTGTCGAAACACACTGCGTCTGCGCGCGATGCCGCGGTTGAGGCGCAAAAACAAGCGACGATCGCGAATTCTGCTTTGATGGCGAAGCAAGAGCTCGAGTTCGAGCTTCACGAGGAACGGCGTCGACGCATCGATCTCGAGCGTCAAATCGCGCAAATCGAAGCGGCAAAACAAACCATCGCCGATTTTACCGCCGATGCCGAAGCCTCGGTGCTGCGCTCGATTCAAGCCCAGCGCGAAGCCAACGTGGAGGTGCAGCGTCTGAGAATAGAAAAGCACGACTTGCGAGGTCGTCTCGCGGCGACGCCCTCGCCTTCGAGCGCCGACGAGGCCTGGCGCACCCAACTCGGCGCCACGATCGACTTCCATCGAACGCTTCGTGGTAGTCCAACGTCGACACCAACGACGCAAACCCGCGCAAGTTGGTCTCGCGTCACCGATCTCGGCTCTGGCGCCGCGTTCGCGAGCAAGGCGACGCCGTCGTCGGCGCAGCAGCGTCTCGACGAGATCAAATCCGAAATCGCTCTCATTAAGCGCCGTCAAACCCCGGTCAAGACCTCGCTCGAGACAAAATTCAATCTCGAAAACGGTCCGCGCGTGTCCACTGCTCCTAGAGACGTGTACGACGACGACCGCGTCGCCGACTCGACGCCGTAGGCTGTAATCTCAAAAAAGTCACTCGACGTCACAACTCCGCACCATGCTCGCCCGTGCGTCGCCGGTCGCGCCGTCGACGCTCCGCGCGAAGACGCGCAAACAGACGTTCTCGACGACTTCCGCGCGCGTCGCGCGCCGTTTCGACAGCATCATCGACGAAACGCTCGCAGAAATGGCGACGGATGACGAGTTTCAGACAGCCAAGACGCGGCTGGAAACGCTCGGACAAAAAGCGCTGACGAAGGAAGAGCGCGCGCGACGACGACGGGCGCTGGACACGATCGGGGTGCCGTCGTTCGAGTCGTATCTCGAGACGCGAGGGGGGAAGGCGCTGATTCGCGAGCCGACGACGATTTTACAAGTAAACATTGGGTTGTATTGTAACCAGGCGTGCGCGCACTGTCACGTGGAATCGTCGCCGTTGCGCACGACGGAGGTGATGGATGCGGCGACGGCGCAAGCCGTGGTGCGCGTGCTGAAAAATTCTTCGAACGTGAAGACGTTGGATCTCACTGGGGGGGCGCCCGAGTTGCACGAGCAGTTTAGATTTCTCGTTCGCGAGGCGAGGGCGCTCGGCGTCGACGTCATCGACAGGTGCAACTTGACGGTGCTGTACGAGGAGGGGCAGGAGGATTTGCCACAGTTTTTGGCAGAAAATAAGGTCAAAGTAGTCGCTTCGTTACCATGTTACAGCGAGGCGAACACGGACGCGCAGCGAGGAAAAGGGGTGTTCGAAAGATCCATCGCGGCGTTGCGCGACTTGAACGCCGTCGGATACGGGGTCGAAGGCTCGGGGCTCGAGCTCGATCTCATGTATAATCCTGGAGGAGCATTCTTGCCACCGGCGCAAGAAAACCTAGAGGTGGCGTACCGCAGCGAGTTGAGAGATACTTGGGGCGTGGAATTCTCGCGATTGTTCACGTTGACGAACATGCCCATCAAGCGCTTTGCCGATTATTTGCATCGCGAGGGCAAGACGAGCGAGTACATGAGTTTACTCGTCGAAAATTTCAACGTTGCGGCTTCGGTGGGGGTAATGTGCCGTGATCTGATCAGCGTGTCTTGGGATGGAACGCTGTACGACTGCGACTTCAACCAACAACTCGACATGCCGGTGCGCGGTGAGAAGAAGACAATTTTCGATCTCGACTCGTGCGACGACTTGGTCGGCTCGCGCATCGTCGCGGACAACCATTGTTTCGGCTGCACCGCGGGCTCGGGGTCTTCGTGTTCGGGGGCGACGATTTGATTTCATCTGTTCGCTTGCTTGTAGTGTATATCGTATTAAAAACAACTAACCTCCACCAGAACTACTTCTTACTCTTCTTTCCTTTGCTCGCCGTCTCGACGACGACTTCCTTGTGCGACGCCCACGAGAGGTACGTGTTCCATAACAGCGCCACGACGTTAGCGGCAGCGACTTGCAAGTTCAGCGGAACGAAACGGAAATTCAAGAACTGGAAAGGGATCCAGATGTTCCAGTTCGCCATCACCGTCGGCGCAAAATCTTGCTTGAGCTTGGGAACGATTTCGCTCGCCTTGCCTTCGATCGTGAACAGCGAGCTCAAAAACACGCACAAAAACGCCGGCGCGAACAAACCTTGATCTAAAACCAAGCTGATGAACGCCTTGGCGCTGCCTTGCGCGGTGACAATCTTCCCGAGCGTGCCGTACCAAAAGTGCAGCGCGGGTCCAACCAACGCGCCGCCGAGAAACGTAAACACGCCCGCCCGACGCCAATCGATCCCCTTCTTCGCGGCGTCATCGAACGAAAACTGCGCAAACAAATCACCCAACGCATTCAGCACCCCACTCGTCGCGCACTTCGTCGCCAACGGATTCTTTTCGAGCGCGTTGAGATACGCCGCCCACAACGTTTGAACGCCGCCCGCCGCGCCGTCGCCACCGCCGTTGCCACCGCCGCCGCCGCCGCCGCCGCCGCCGCCGCCGCCGTTCCCACCGCCCACGCTCGCGGACTTCCCTCGCGCCGCGCCTCGGCGCGTCGCCCCGACGCCGAAGCGCACCGTCATCGCCTTCCCCGCGCCCGCGCGTCCGCGTCCGAACGCCGCCGCCGCGACGCATCGCGGCGTCGGGGTCGCGGCCCGCGCGGCCCGCGCGCGCGCCATCGACGCGTACGCCATCCCTCCGCGCGTCGCGCGCAGCATGTCGCGCGTCTCGCTCTCGCGCCAGCGTCGCGCGTCGTCGCGAACGTTTCAAATTTCAGTCGCAGGCGTGCGCAGGCTGGACAAAACGCATTCGCGAGTTTTGAACGCATAGCTCTAAATCACGGTAAATGCGCAGAAAACTCGACGAGAATGGGTATGGAAAGGGTTTAAGAAATCGGCGTTGCGCAGGCTGGACAAAACGCATTCGCGAGTTTTGAACGCATAGCTCTAAATCACGGTAAATGCGCAGAAAACTCGACGAGAATGGTGTTCAGCATTCGGCCACTGGTCGCCGGTCGACTGACTGACTGGGTGCCGGCACTGCGACGCGCGCGATGGGTGGGCCGTACTCGGGGACGAGCTCGCTCGCCGCGTTCCTGCGCGTCGGCGCGGTGACCGCGGGATTGACGTACGGGATCGTCGTCAACGGATTCACCGGGCTGTTCGGGCGGTCGTCGGCGAAGAAGTGAGCGAGCGCGGAGGACGGGGGACGGGGCGATTGATGGGTGATCGAGCGGTAAGGCGAGAGGCGACGCGCGCGGTGACGAAGAGCGAGATTTGATTGTGATATATACGAAGTAGTAGATCTAAGACGCGCGCGACGCGGCGACGACGCGCGCGAAGCGCGGCGCGCGCGAGCGCGACGCGCTCACTGCGCGAGATCGCGAAGACAGGCGACCCAGCGGTCGAGGGCGACGACGCGACGGCCGTCGCCGACGTCCATGGAATCGCCGAGATCGTCTTTGCCGTGACGCGCCATCTCGAGAAGCATGAATAATCGCTTAATCGGCACGCGGTCGCCCGTGAGGGCTTGGAGCGCTTGACACGCCCGCGGAAGATCGACGGCGTCAAAGGCGCCGAGCTCGGCGAGCACGGCGGAGGTTTCGCTAGGGCTCAACTCGGGAACGTGTAAGGAGACGTTGAAGGCGGCGTTGAGACCCATGTCCTCGAAAACGAGTGGTAACGACGTCGTACCGATCACCAACAGCTTTCGTCCGGGTGGGGGTTGACGTTTGAGCAACACCAAGAGCGCCTGCAAGACGACGTTGCTAAAGCGCGGGCCGATGGCGACGTACTCGAGCAAGCGCTCGATGTCGTCCAATACGATCAACGAGACCGGCGACTTGTAGGCATCATCGAACAATTTTGCGAGAGCTTGACACTTCGCCGCTTCGGAGGCACCGACGAAACCGTCTGAGGTCAAGAGCTTGGTGAACGGGAACTGCGACTTGATCGCGAGCGCGGCTGCGAGCGCCGTTTTTCCACTCCCGGCGCCACCTTCGAGCAAGCACGTCAGCATGGGAGTCTTCTCCGACACCCTGACTTGCTCGATGAGTGACTCCATGGTCGAGACGAGCTTTTCGTACTTTTCTCCGTACGAAATCATTCCATTCAACATGCACCGTTCGAATAGATCCGTCGACGCCCCAAACGCTGGTTTGACCTCGAGCAGCGCGAGCTCGAAATCTGCCATCGTGACTTTGATATTATCTTCGTCAATCGGTGCACCGATATCATTCATATCCACTTGCCTCGTCAGCGCGAACGACACCGCGGATTTCACCAAGCCTTCAATCTCAGCTCCGCTAAAGTTGCCCGTGCGCTTGGCCAATTCCGCCAAGTCGACGTCGCCGCCGAGAAACTCATTTTCACTCATCTTATTCGAGTGAATGTTCAAGATCTGTATCCGTCCGTTCTCATCGGGCAAACCGATTTCGATGTGCACCTCTAAGCGACCGGGGCGCAAGATTGCCTCGTCCAACATATCCTTTCTATTCGTCATACCGATGAGCAAGATGTTGTTCAACGCGTCGACGCCGTCAATCTTCGTAAGCAACTGGTTGACTATGGAGTCGTGCACGCCTGTGCCACTCGAAACACTTCCACGAGATTTACACACCGCATCGATCTCGTCGAAGATTATGATGTGCAAATCACTATCGTCTCCGCGCGCTTTGTACTCGGCTTCGGCGTCTTCAAACAACTTACGAACGTTTTCTTCCGATTGTCCGACGTACTTGGACATTACCTCCGGCCCGTTCACGATTTTCGGCTCTTTGCCGTTCAACATCTTCCCGATTTGCCTCGCGATCAGAGTTTTGCCCGTACCCGGGGGACCGTGAAGGAGCATACCTTTGACGTGTTGGATCCCGAGGCGTTGCACTACGCTCTGCGGGAAAATTCTCGACGAAAACGCTCGTCGAAAGATGTCCTCGAATTGTTGATCCAGACCCCCGATTCCAAGCTTGGAAAAACTAAAATCTTTACTCTTGAACAACCCTGTGTTCATCACCGCCGCTTTTTGACCTAAAATTTTTATACCGCTATTGGACGACGCCTCGTACACGACGGCCGTCGACGGCGTAAACATCCCTCGCAGCGATGTCACGCCTTCCCTCGCCCCCTCCACGACGACGTGATTCACACTAAGCAAATAATTATTCCCACAGTACTCAACCGCCGCCTTTTGTCCCACGGTGAACACCTGCGAGCTAAATGTCCTACGCAAAATCGTCGTCATCGAATTCGCGTCCACGCCCTCGTGCGCGTTCTTCGCGATCAAACTCGCCGCTAACGCCGGTCGCGTGAACTCCAACTCGATCGTCATTCCCGCGCAATCGAACTCTCGGCTCGGCGGTTCGTACTTTCGCCACTTCACCGCGTCTCCGGTGCTCACTCGCAGCTGTTTTCGCTGCACGCCGTTGAGTCCCACCGCCCCCGGCGCCACCTCCGCGCTCGCGCGCGTCAAAAACACGCAATCGCCAATCTCCACGTACGGCGCGCACGCCTCGACGTCGGCATCGTTCACGAACGCGCAGTTCGTCAGCGCCAGTTCCTGCGTCCCGCGCGCGTCGCGTCTCCGTCAGTCTTCGTCGTTTCATCGTTTCACGATTCGACGCGCGATTCGATTCGCAATCTCGAATCGCGCTCGCTCGCGCTCGTCTCGCCCTCGCGCGCCGCGCGCGCGCGCACCTGACTCGGGCAGTTCGCCACGCGCATCGTCCCGCTCATCGCGCGTCGCGCTCGACGCGTCGATCGACCGCGCGTCGCGGATTGCGGTCGCTCGGCGGCACTCGGCGCCGCGTCGTCGATGCGCGACGCGCGCGACGCTCGATCGAGCGCGCGGGACGGGACGACGGGACCGGCGCTGAGCGCGAGCGAGTCCGCGAGCGCGCTGAGCGAGAGCGCGTCGGCGAGCGCGTTCGCGAGCGCGGCGGACGACGCGGAATTCGCGCCGGTGAAACCGCGACACGCGGGGACGAAAGCGGCGCGCGAAAGGAATCACTGCGAAGCGGGCGTCTTCGCCCTGGCGCGAGGGTGGACGGTGCTGCTGTGCTGTCAAGGACCGAGCCGAGGGAAGGCGAGGGGAGATGGAGAGCGTTGTTGAGTGCGCGAGGCGCGCGCGGGGACGAGACGCGGAGGGCGCGGCGAAGGAAGCGAGAGAGGGACGGAACGCGTGCGCGGGGAACGCGGCGGAGACGACTCGGTTGAGGGAAAACGAGGGATGTAGAATGTTGATGGAGATCGTGCGCGAGATGGGGACGATGGAGGCACGCGGTGGGAGGGAGGAGGAGGCGCGGGCGAAGTGCGCGATGTTCGCGTTGCAAACCGTCGTCAACGCGGGGATGGACGATGGCGAGTGTTTGACCGAGGCGTGGGAGTGCGAGGCGATGGAAGATGCACTCAAAGCCGTGACTTCACTGCGCGGGATTGGAGGGGCGAAGACGCACGGATTGGCATGCGTATTCGTGGACGCGTGCGTGAAGCACGACGGCGCTCGCGCGGAGAAAGTCGTGGATATGGCGCAGAGTTTTTGGCTCTCGCTATTGCGTGCGTCAACAGAAGTTGAAGAACCCGAGAATGTCGGCGGTGGTACGCATTTGATGACGCTGATTCGTACGATATGTTGCAAAGGAGGCGGTTTACCAAAACTTTTCCGCGCGTTATCGCCGAACGGTGCTGAAATTTCTGCTCTCAACGAGGCCATGCTTCGCGCGCGTCTTGTCGAGCTCGCCGAAGATGATTCTCGGGTGAATGAGGTCATGGAAAGTACGCACAAAACGAATCTACCTCAGATGGTGTTTACGTCCGAACAGGCGACTTTGCTGCATTTCATTGCTGCATTGTTGAACGACAAAGATGCGACGTCGTACGTCGACATTCCTCACTCCGAGATACGCGAGGGCGAGCAACCGCCACTTTTAATGCCAGAAGGCGTTTTAGCGTTTCTATTAGATACCACCTCTGTCGTCGCCGCACGGTTCGAAGCCGCGGTAGATGATGATGAGCGAAAAGTTGCGCTGTCGATACTCATGGAGTGCGTGAGTATTTTGCGCGCGATGAGTGAGCGCGAGGTGAAGCCTCATGCTGGCGACACCGTCGCGTGTTTAGCGGCAATGGGTCTCGTCAGGCTTACCCTATCGCTTCTCGCGGCGTTACCTGCACCAGAAGGTATAGGACAGACGAGTAAGGCAACGGGACCCGCCGCCGCTCCGAAGCTCAAGCAAAGCGTGCCGGAAGAGTTGAAGAGCGACGTCACGTATCCGTCTCGAGTCCCGTGGTCTGGTTACAGAGTCGACCTGATCGCGATTATTGGAAACGCAGCGTTCAATCGCGCGCGTGTCTGTGACGATGTCGCGAATTTGGGAGGATTACCCATAGTGTTAAATCATACGAGAGGCGAAGAAGGCGAGGCGTACCTCCGAGAGTGGGCGCTTTGGGCAGTGCGAAACTTAACGCAAAGTAGTGAGCTGGCGCGCAGTAAAATCGCCGAGCTTCAACCTCAAGCCGTAGAAGAAAGTGAAGAGCTTCTCTCTAGAAGTCTCGGCGTCGAACTGAATAGAGAAACTGGAAGACCGAGAGTGGTGAGGCGAGAACAGATGCCCATCGAGGACGTCGCGGCGCGGAGAGAGAATGACGACGCCGAGCCCGCGATCCCAACAAATTGGAAAGTCACAGAGCTCTGAATTAGCTGACATTAGTTATTTCCTACATTTGTACCTTGTAAAATACAACGAAGACCAACTAATGCTACTCTATTTCCTTCTAGACCTCAGCTTTTGAAGGACGACGCAAACAACCGTCATCGCCGCCGCGACAAACCACCGATTGCTTCGACTCCTCGAGTGCGCTGATCCACGCACTCGTCGCTCTGAATCTTCTAGTTCCCTCAACGCCACCTCTAACGTAAACGCTCTCTCTATCCGAATCACGCTCGCCGCCACCGACCCTGTGCTCCCAAAGCCCGTCTCCACCGCGCGAGCACCGTGCCTTTCGTAATACTTCAGCAACCGTCCTCGCCCGATCTTCCCATCCACCTCCACGCTCGCCTGCAACCGAGTGATACCTAATTTCCCCGCGTGCGCCTGCGAAACGTACATGAGATACGATCCAAGCCCTTCGCCTCGCCGTCTCGGGACGACGCCCAGGTGCGCGCCGTACCAGCTATCCGCGTACGCGCACCCACACGCGAACCCGACGATCGCACCGCGACGTCCGCGCGCATCGAGCTCGCGCAGGACGAACCACGTTGTTTCGCGCTCTTCGTGGAGCCAGGTGACGCGATCGAAGAAGGCGTCCTCGGTCTCGCCATCGTTCGGGACGCACTCGTCGTTCGGGACATCGTTCGGAAAACATTCGACGTGCGCGGCGCGGAGCTCGGGGAAGAGACGCCGCGCGGCGACGTGGTCGATGATGTCGATGATGAGCATCCTCGTCCGCGCGCGCGCGCGAGGTGGAGGACTTCGATCGTGAAGGGAGTGGGAGTGCGGGGAGTGACGCGCGTCGGTTGGCTGTCTATTCATAAAGTGTTGAATGAAGAGAAGGCGACTACTGCCCTTCTCCCGCTAAGATTACGTCGTCAATCTTGAGAATGAGCTTGACGACTTGCGTGGCGAGCAAAATTTGTTGCTGCTTGCCGATGAGAGTCTCGAACACGCCCTGAGACTTCATGTCGTTGGTGCCAATTTCTTTGCAGTCGACGCCGAGGAACGGATTCTTGTCCTTCAATTGCTGCGCCTTGATCGTGGCCACGCTCTCGATCGGAGGAAGGCCGCTGTTTTCGGCCAAAGCGTTCGGAACAGCGTCAAGAGCGTCCGCGAAGGCGCGCATGGCGTATTGCTCGACGCTTGGAATCTTGTCGGCTTCCTCCTCGACGGCGATTGCGCACGCAACTTCGGCAGAACCGCCGCCGTACACAATGTTGTTCGATCGAACCAAGTTGCGAGCAACACAGATCGCGTCATGCAGAGAACGCTTCGTTTCATCAACCATCATTTTGTTGCCGCCGCGCACGAAGACTGTGACCGCTTTGCTCGCGGCGCAGTCTTCAATGATTACCATGCGTTCCTTCGTCGTTCCAAACGAAACCTCCTTCACCATGCCCGCTGAACCGAGTTTCTCTGGCGTTAACTCCGTGAATCGCGGTACGATACGACCGCCAGTGGCGATAGCCAAAAGCTCAAGCTCGACACCACCGACCCAGCGAATGGCGGGAAGCTTTTGCTGCATGAGCATCGAATTTGCCTCGTCATCAAAACCCCACTGGCAAATGACGAGCGTCGCGCCACAGTCCTTGCATTGCTTCACCATGTCGTTAAAGTACTTTTCTTCTTGCTGACGGAGCTCCTCGTACTTTTCCGCCGTGTCGATTTCAATCTTGTGCTTCGTCTTCGGCTTTGGCGGCTCAAAAGGGCAAGTCAAGATGGCGATCTTTGCGTCCTTAATCTCCTTCGCCATCTGCGGGTGGCTGATGTCCTTGTCCAACACGATACCGTTCACCAACATGGTATCTTCTAGCTTGCCGCCCACCTTGCCTTCAACCTTAATCAAGTCTAAGTTCACATCCTTACGTTCTAAGTCGGCCACCGCCATCACAGCCTTCACGCAAATCTCTGCCATTTCGCGCTTGCACCGGTTCACAATCTTACTACTCAGCGTCGTCATACACGTTTGAATTAACGGTTCGATATTCTCCGCATCGAATTCGAACTTTTCGCTGATTCTTGCCAGCTCCTTTGTCGCCACCTTGGACGCCATCTCGTAGCCTTCCGCGATTCGAAGGGGATGGATACCGCGGTCAAGAAGTGACTCGGCTTGCTCCAACAGCGCGCCCGCTAAAACCACCACGCCGGTCGTCCCATCACCGATCTCGTAGTCCTGCGACTTGGACAGCTCAACCATGAGCTTACCGATCTCATGTTCGACTTCCATTTGATCCAAAATAGTCGCTCCATCATTTGCTGCGAGATAAAATGACCGTCAGTCATCGCGTTCGAAAGTCAAACCTCGCGAGCGCTTCGCCTCGAGTTTCGAAATCGCACACGCACTTATCGTGATGTCGCCGTCGCCAGACTGTAAAATCTTATCCATACCCTACGATATTTCGCGACATCGCGTCGCCTCTCGTCAGTCGCCGCGCGAATGAATCGCGTCTCGCTTCGCTTTACGAAAAAGTCAAACGTCGCGCGCGTCGCCGCGTCTTCATCTCACCTTTGGCCCGAGCGAAGACCGAAGCGTTCGAGCGACGCTCTTCGCCGCCGCGATGTTCGCTTTCTGAGCATCGATCCCGCGCACGCGCGTTTTCGCTCCTTGTTCCTGCATCGCGTAAACGACAAACGCGTTCCAGCGTCAGTGTCCCGATCGCATCGCGCGAGTCCTTCACCATCGCGCGCGCACGTCGCGCGCGCGCGTCCGTTCGTTCGTCCGCCGCGCGCGCGGATACCGCGACGGCTCGTTCGTCGCCCTCGCACCTTGATGATGATGAACGGTCGCCCGAACTCATCGAACGCCAGCGACATGGTTCCGTCGCGGGCCGCCGGGCTGATTGTGCGGCGTCGTCGACGACGATCGATCGATCGACCGACCGACCGACCGCTGGGGCGGCGGGGTGGTTCACCTACTGTAGTGTTTTACCGTCTACAAACAATACGTACGTCAGCTACCGACGTTGTCTACGATGCTAAGATGATAAAACGCAGGATATTACTCGTGTTGATGTGTGTTGATGTGTGTTGATGTGTGTTGAATGCGCTCGAGCGCCCGGCGTCCGGGCGAGGGGGTCGCCGTCGGTCGCGGCGACGCTCACGGCTCGGTCGTGTCTCCACCTTCCTCCTGGCCCGCGGCGCCGTATATCTTTTCCCGATAGAATTCGAGCTTTGCTATCGTTGGATCGACCAATGTGGCGCGGATCTCACGAATTGCCCTGCTCAACGTCTTCGGACGCTCGCTCAACGGTGGCGTGCGGCGACCGCGACGACGCCGCTTTGGATTTTTCACGGCGTGAACGAGATGTTCCTTTGCACCGCTTCGCTCGTTCGCACGATCCACCTCGAGGGGTGTGGACTCCGTTAAGACCTCTTCGCCTTTAACTCGCGCGTCTTTCGTCGCCGTCGACGCCGTGACCGCCGTATTGATGGCGGTTTCCATCGACAACGCGCGGGGTTTCGATCCCCCTTTATTGGAAGGATCGTCGTCGTTTCCGTCGTCATCGCGCGCTCCGGTCGACTTCCGGTCGTTGACGTGGCTAAGACGCATACCGGCGCGCGCCTTCGGCCGCCGCCGACGGCGCGCCGACGGGCGCGCGCGGCGCGCGCGTGTGCGTATACGGTTCGACTTTCCGCGACGAAAACGGCGACCGGCTCGAGTGGTAAAAGTATTTTAGTATCATGTGCCACACTGATTGCGCATACGAGAGCTAGACCGCAAAAATATGCTCGACGCTTGTGATTTTCTACCTCGCGCGCGGGCACGAGCGCGTGTGCGAAGACTTGTTGAATGATTGATTGATCGATTAAAACGTAGGCGAGTTTCCATTCTTTCTTCGGTTGCTTGTTTACGACGAGGCAAAGACGACGACGGTGCCGGAGGCGGTGCCTGCGGCGAAGGAACCTGCGGCGTAGGGCTGCGCTCGAGCGCCGACGTCGCTGACGGTGACACACGTGACGCACGCGCGTTCGGTGGATTCGGGAGACCAGCGAGCGACAATTTCGCCGGAATAATGCCGAACGAAGTCCACGTCGCTCGCGTCGGCGCCAGAAGCGCAGAGCAGGGCGCCCGCGGTTGCGATGGCGGCGCCAGAGTTTGGCGCACACGCTTTGGCGACGGTTCGCGACAACGGATACGGCGCAGCGGTAGACCACGCATATACGTCGCCTACACTAGATGTTGTGATGATCTCACTCGTTGATGCATCATGCAAGACAGACGTCCACGAGGGTTGCGAATCACTCGCAACGTTCATTCGCGTAGAACGCCCGTTCATGCGCAAGTCAAAAACGCGCAAATCGTTCGAGGCCGCGGCGACGACGGTACGACCGTCTGATGAAAACGAAAGCCCGCGAATCTCGGATGCACCATGTGAGTACATCACCATCGGAGCCCCGCCATTCATGGCGATGCGTGCGTCCCAGACCTTGATGTCGCCGCCCGAGCCCGCCGCGGCGACGAGTTGCTCCGCGTCTCGGCCAACCTTGGTGAGCGTCTTCACGCTCCACGGTGCCGCGTGTTCGCCTTGCGTAAGCGCACCAAAAATTTGGCCAGTAGCGAGATCCATTTGCACGATTTGTCCCATATCCGTACCCACGCAAACGATGCGCTCGTTCATGACCGTCGTCGCACTCATGCCCCTGGGTGCGCGCATGAGTGCCGCTGGCTTTCGGCTGTCGGGTGCCCACAAGCGGAGACAGTCGTCAGCGCTTGCAGTCAAAAGTGATAAGCCACCCGGACCATCGATAAAATCGAGGGAAATCAATGACTTTCGCACATCCAGCTTTTGAAATGGTTGCATAGCGTTTACGGCGATTTCAGACGTCGACGGCTGCTGATCATTCAGTGGCGAGCCTTCCTCGCGCACGACTCGTCTCTGCGTCTCTTCGTTCGAATGTATCTCGTTTTCGAGAGTTATCAATTTTGCCACCCCTTTAGACGGTACCGTAACATTCAAGTCATACGGTTGTTCGTCGCTCGTGCACTCGAGTAACTGTCGCTGAATCGCCGCGGCTCTGGCGTACAGGTCCGCTTCCTCGCGTTGAAGTTGACGCAAAGCGCGTGTGACATCGACCGCTTCGCTTTGTCGCTTTGCAATCTCACGCTTGACTTCGACCAACTGCGCTGCAAGTTCCTTGGGTGTCGTCGCCAAAGGTTCCATGACGAGCGGCGACATTCGAGCAGACACCGTCGCGCCCTGCACGCGTTCCTGAAACTCGCGCCCGTCCGGCGTCACACACGCATTACTGTACATCGCCGGAACACCACGGAGTGGTGACTTTTCACGAAGGGGGATCGAGCTCGGCCACGGCACCGCGTTATAAACCGCCGGCGTCGGCGGTAGGCCGTTCGTGTGCTCCAACGGCGCCAACCGCTTCCGTTCGCTCTGCGTCGCCCAAAACGTCTTCGACTCACTCCTATCCCCTTGCATCGCAAACGTGAAGCTATCCGTCGTCGTCGTCGTCGTCGTCGTCGCCTCCACGTCGGCGGTATCAAAATTCTCCCCGTCCTTCGCCTTCTTCGCCGCCGGCGTCGACGCCCGCCTCGCGCGCTTCCCCATCCCTCCCTCGCGCTCCGCGCTCAGCTCCACGTTCTCCAGCGATCGCATCGCGTTAATCGGCGTAAAGTTAAACGTCTCCGTCGCCTCTCCCGCGCCCGTCTCGCACCCCCCGCCGCGTCCGTCCTCCGAATCACCCATCGCCTTCGTCCCCTTCGCGCTCGATCGCGCGCTTCTTCGTCGCGTCGCGCTCGCGCCGCGCGCCATCTCCCGATCCCGACCGCGCGCGTTCGCCGCGAATCAACGCGTCGCGTCGCGTCGCGTCGTCGTCGCGCGTCGTCGGCGCCTCGCGTCGTCGTCGCGCGCGCCGTTTTGCCGTCGCGCCGATTCGTTTCCCGCGCTTCGTTCCCCTCGTCCGATCGGCGCGCGCCGCGCCGTTTTTCGTGTGTTTCGTCCATCCGCGTTTACCGTCGAGCGCACGTTAAACGCGTGATCTCGCGCGCGTGGTCCGCTTTATCGGTGTCTCGGGTCCGCGCGCGTGATGGTGGTTTCGGATCCGTGTGTATGGGTATTTCGCGCCCGCGCGCCCGCGCGCGCGACGTCGATCGACGGTTCGGCGTGGACGGATCGTCGCGATCGGGGCGACGCGCGGGCGACGACGCGCGACGCGCGCGCGGTGCGACGCGAACGTCGCGTCGACCGCGCGTCGCCCCGATCGCGACGCCGACGCGACGACGACGCGCGACGCGCGAGGGGGGCGAGGACGCGAATGGACGTTTCGGCGTTGACTCGGGAGGCGCGGGCGCGGGCGCTGGAGACGGCGGCGGGAGGCGGGCGGGACGGGGAGGCGCGCGCGCGGGCGTGCGAGACGGTGGGGTGGATGGCGGCGAGCGCGACGAGGGAGGAGGCGCGCGAGGCGCTGGTGCGGCTGGGAGGGAGACTGGCGCGAGGGGAGGAGGCGCGCGAGGAGGCGCGCGAGAGCGCGGCGCGAGCGATGGGGAGGATTTTGGAGAGGGTGCGCGCGATGCCGTCGACGTCGACGTTTTTGGCGCTGGATGCGGACGCGCGCGATGCGGTGGTGCGCGCGCTCGGGGGGTGCGCGAGAGAGGAGTGCGCGGAGGTGGCGATTTCGGCGCTCGGCGCGGCGCGCGCGGCGGCGCGAGATCGAGCCGACGCCGTCGTCGTGGTGCGCGAAATAATCGCGCCGAGCTTGACGCATCGTTCGAGTAAAGTGCGTCAACACGCGCTGTGCGCGCTGCGGGAGACGATATCGGCGAGCGGGTACGACGACGTCGCTTTTCATCTCACGGGTGGCGGATATCGAGGCGACGACGACAGTCGTCGCGTGAACTATTTTGGCGCGCTCGCGTGCGATCGATCGCCACTCGTGCGCATGGAATTCATTCGATTATGTGGAACGATTGTTAATGTCCGTCGCGATGATCAAATGCCGCGAGTGCTTCCTTACATACTCGGCGCGTTGAAGGATGACATCGACGACGTGCGCGCCGTGGGCGAAGAAGTCGCGCATTCCTCGGCGGAGGATTTTGAAGATTTGGTGTGTCGACACCTCGGCGACGTGCTCGTTCCAGCGCTCAATGAGCTCAGCGCGCACGCCAGCGTCGGTTGGCGCGAAGATGTCGTGCGGCGAGTGTTGGATTTGTTGGAGGCTGCGCTGCGCGTCGCCGGAGAGCGAGCGACACAGTTTGTCCCAAACGTGCGCGAAGGTTTACAAGAGGTGCTCGCGGTGGAAACTTTCGATGAAAATACGAAGCGACGAGCGATCGAAGTGGAAAAGTGCATGATTAGCGCGCACGTACAACAGTTTTATTGACAACTTTATTGCTGCTGTTCTTGAGCATCCGTCTCGGGCTCGCCGACGCGAGCCCACAACGCCAAGCCACCGCCTCGACCTCGCGCGGCGATGCACTTATCGTCGGTGTACACGAACTTGAAGAAAGGATTGGCACCGGGCTTGGATGCTTTTACGTCCGATTTCTCTATGTTACCTTGCCCAGAGCTCGCGCTTTGCTCGGCGGCTTTCACGGCTTCCCATTTGCCGTCGTCTATATCCTTCGACCACGGTCCTAGGGAACCGAGCGCTAAGCTCACGCGCGTAAAAGTGAATTCCAACATGTTCAACTTTTCGCGCCAGATGAATGGTCCGTCGAAAAAGAACTTAATAGGGCCGAGGTAGATTCCGTTGCGAATGCGTCCCGAGTTCAAGTCAAACGACTGCACGGCGGGAATGGGAAAGTAGCTCCCACCACCCGTTCGATTGACGTTCGCCGCAACTTTCTTTGTTCCCGTGGTGTAAATCAATCGCCACTGACCGGTCAATTCCTCGCCTTTGACGTTGTCCTTGTCTTTGGACTTTTCGAGCGCAGAGATGGAGGTGAAAATATCGTCCACGTACGCCCGTCGCGACTCTGCGGCGAGGTGCAACGTCTTCACGGGATCCGGCTTCGCCGACGGATCGTCACTCAAAGCCTTTTCCACGACACGAGCGGCGGGACAGAATCCTAAAATCCCTTGATCGTCGTGTCTGAACGCAGCTTTCCCGTCGTCGAAGACGATGACCCCACCGCGCTGCACCAACAAGTTGCTATCCTTCGGCGTCAACGCTTCCCAGTTATTGAGAATTTGAATCATGTTGTTCAATCGCAACGTTGCAAGCTCAAAAGGCCGCAAGTAACCGTCTCCGAGCGTGAGTTTCATCGCCTTGCGAATCGCCGGAACGTCCAGGTTGCTTCCTTCCACAAAGATTTCATCCTTATATTTCGACCCAAAATACCCCCCGAACACCGCCGGAAGCGTCCCGGGCGACCCAATCCCCGCGCACATCAGCAACAATTTCGCGTACCCGTTCACAAACGGCGTCTTGTCTTCCATCCACGCGAAATCCCCTCCCGCGCGTCCGAGTCCCGGCGCGAAACCGAGCGCCTCGTGACACTTCCCTCCCTCATCTGCGTACAAATTCTCCAGCGGAAACCTCGTGCGCTTCGAGAACTCCCTCGCCGCGTCCGCGCTCCCGATCCCGATCGCCACCACGCGCACGCCCGCCCGTTTCATCGCGTCCAAATCGTCCACCAATCGCTGCGCGAGCTCCCACGAATCGAAATCCCCAAACTGCGTCAAAAACAGCGCCGCCACGCGTCCCTCGCGCGCGATCGCGTCCCCGACCGCGTCGACCTCGACCCCATCCACCGCGCGCGCGATTTTCACCTCGCGCAGCGCCTCCAACGCGTCCACGGCCGCGTCGGACGTCGCCGATGCGGATGACGTCGTCGTCGTCGCGCGGTTCGCGCGCGTCGCCCGCGCGACGCGCGTCGCGCGCGTCCCGCGTCGCGCGCCCGCGCGCGCGTCCACCGCGCGTCCCGCGCCGCGCGCCGCCGTCGCGCGCGCCATGTCGCCGCCGCCCCGTCGTCGTCGTCGCGGTCTCGCGCGTCGCGCGTCGCGTCGCCGCGACCGACCGACCGACCGACCGACCGATCGATCGCCCCGATCGATCGATCGATCGAGTCGACCCGCCCACCGATCGATCGACCCATCCACCCACCGATCGATCGATCGACCCACCCACCGATCCACCGATCCACCGATCGATCGATCGAGTCGACCCACCCACCGATCGATCGACCCACCCACCGACCGATCACCCACCGACCGACCGATCACCCGATCGACCCACGCACCGATCGATCGATCGATCGATCGACCCACTCGACCGACCCGCGCGATCGCCGCCTGGCCGCGCCCGCGGATCGCCGCAACATCCCGCGAGGGGACGGGGCGCACATCTCCGCGCGTCGCGTCGCGCGCGTCGCGTCGCGCGATGGACGTCGACGCGCGCGACGCGCGTCGGAGCGCGGCGACGCGCGTGCCGATCGGACACGTGATGCTCGCGATCGACACCAAGGTGCGCGCGCGCGGACGACGCGCGCGGGGCGAACGACGCGCGCGCGAAACGAACGCGTCGAGGGATTGGCGCGATGTCGTCGCGACGCGCGCGGGCGCGCGGCGCGAGCGCGCGATG
>Ga0257114_1000132_pt1 | contig 58336 bp, 79 predicted proteins | sample SI112_10mmetaG_FD_190149 | JGI IMG/M metagenome (GOLD analysis project Ga0257114, IMG submission 190149) | Marine microbial communities from Saanich Inlet, British Columbia, Canada - SI112_10m | ecosystem: Environmental > Aquatic > Marine > Inlet | place: Canada: British Columbia | collected...
TTTAATTTCGTTTTTATTTAATTTTTGTTGCTTAGAAGGAAGTGTCATGACATCTTTACTGGTTCTCTAAACAGTCTAACATAGATTTTGTTGAAACCCTGACTTATTTAGATTATCTTCAGATTTATATAATCTTACTCAGTAATTGGTCCCCAGGTTCCACTATCACCTTCTGCTCTAGATTCTAGTTTATCTAGTATATCTTCAAATGATTGAAGATGTTCAATTTCTTGAATTACTTTTGCAATGCTAGTACAAACGAGTGGACGTTCTTGTCTAGCAGCAAATGCAAGTGCATTCCTAAGATGAGATTCTGCTTCTTGGAGTGATGCTTCAACGGATTTGCTAAGTGCCATAATAAAATTTATTTAACTGGATATTTTTGGGTTTCACCAACCCGACGTTTTGTTACTGTTTTGCCATTATCAGGTGATTCGTAAACCCACCCTCTTTCATAAGCAAGTCTTGCGGGATCATTCCTAGAAATCTCACTATTGGGAGTCCATTCAAAACCACCGTTTTCTTTAATTATCTTAAGTTCAGAGTCTAAGTTTTTTTGTTGAAGATTATCTAGAATAGCACGTTCACGTTTATATTCACGTTCGTTATCTTCAAACTCTTGTTCTTTCTCCTTTCTGAAGTGTAAAAGATTATTTACAGGTTTTTCATTAAAATTGAATCTCCCCCCACTTTTAAGATGTGCCATTAAGTCTGCACAATATCCCATTTTTTCTTCATGATACTGACGTTCTTCTTCCACAACATTAAAGATTGTATCAAATACTTCTCTTGCTGTTGCACCACAGTTAATTGAATCATGAATATGATCTTCTAACCTGGAAAGAGAGTAATCTTTGTATTCTGTACTATTCTTCGTATCCATTTTCTCTGATGTAGTCATCAAGTGCCTCCTCTATCATAATCTTGATTTCTTCAGATGTCAACTCATTTAACCAAGTCCAATTAGGATCTTTGGAGTCCCACTTGAGACTAAAAGACCCATCATCATTTCTTTGAATATCCAGAGTATCTAATTTTAATTGATTTTCCATAATTATTCTTTGAATAGGGGACTATTGTTTTTATTGAAATCTTCTATTTCTTTAACTTTATCTTTAATTTCTTCCATACATGGTTTACAAAATGCTTGGAATTGGTTTTCGTTTATTCTAGTAAAATTTTCTTCATTTAAATCTTTTACTGTTTGGCACTGAGCACATAATAATTGCTTGTACTCAGTGCTTTCTTGATTTTCCATTTTTACATAAACATTTCTTTATATATCAACAGTCATCTTTTTTAAATAGTTTACGACATTTTTTTACCTCTTTAAGTTCATCTTTAATCATTTGATATGCATCTTCAGCAGTCAATTTTTTTGCCATCTCCATAGCAGTAATAATTTCTACTCTAGTACCAAAATGTTTAAGTGCTTCTTCAAAACAGTTTAGTTCTTCATACATGATTTACACTATCCCAATCTTTTTGGAAGATATCTAATCCACTATCCGTAAGGACGTGGTTATACATTTTATCAAACACTTTAGGAGGCATAGTTGCAACTTCACTTCCTGCAGCAAAGCACCTAGAGACGTGATGAACGTCACGAAGTGATGCAGAAAGAACGTTAGTTCTTACAAAGTGCTCTCGATAAGTACCACTAATAGCCTGCACCAACGCAACTCCAGAGAAAGAGTTGTCATTACAACGTCCAACAAAAGGTGACACATAAGTTGCATCAGCTTTTGCAGCAAGAATAGCTTGTGCTACAGAAAATACTAGGGTTACGTTTGTAGTAAACCCGTCTCCTCGCAAAGACTTACATGCTTTAAGACCTTCCACAGTACATGGAACTTTAATAGTAACATTAGACAGTTCCTTGAATACCTGAGCTTGTTCAATCATCTCAGGAGCAGTATCTGCAACTACCTCAGCAGAGATAGATTCAAAGTGAGGGAACTCACCAGCAATACGTTTAATTACGTCTACAGGGTCTCCTCCACTCTTTAGAATAAGTGATGGGTTAGTGGTGACACCATCAATTAGTCCAGTTTGATCTCTTTTTCTAATTTCATCAAAATCGGCAGTATCTAGAAAAATTTTCATAAGTTAAGAGTAATTGTTTACTATTTTATCATGGACAGGACTGAGTGATCTTATCCGTCCGTATTTATTGACATGTATATTTGCCTCTTTACCTGTAAATTCCTCATATGCATTTATAAACATTCCAAAATAGTGCCAATGCTCAGGTGGAATATATTGCGGAGACAGACATACAAAAATATGGTCAAAACGTACTTTATGGATATTTTCTTCTACCTCTCCCCTTTTATGCATATAAAATTCACCTTTCATTGTATCATGAACATATTTCCATCTATCTTGGTCTAACGAAAACTCTACATTAGGGTTATGAATCCAAAGGAAACTTGATAATTTCTTTTGAATATGCAACCATGCTCCCCAATTACCTTCATCTAGCATGTGTTGGTTTTCAATAAAGTAATATTCTTTTGCAAAACCTTCATATCCCTCACCATTCTCCCCATATTGTCCATTAAGAAAATCATCATGATGATCAATATGATATAAATCTATATCAGTATATTTTTCTTTTTCTAGTTCATATAAAATAGCATCATGCTCATATCCGAAAGAAGCAGAATCACACGTTTTAATTGCTTTTAAAAACGTATTAAAAACAAACATTAAATTTGCTTGATCAATATTATATGTTCTTTTAGTGTCCTCTGAATCCTTGAAATATGATTCCATTTTCTTCCACCTTATGGTGGGATTGCTATCATACAACATTGAATTATAAAAATTAATGTCTGGCCACATTATATAATCTAAATCAATACTTAATACATTCATAATCAATAATAAATTTGTCTTTAAGGTGCTAATGAATGTCATCATACCCAATTTGGTTTGCGGGATTCGTCACGAAGATAATTAGATGCAACCCAAGGTTTGCTGCTAATGTACATTTTATAAGCAGTAAAAGTATCAATGCTTGTGTCAAGTTTAAACTCATCAGGCATTGCACGGGTAAAGTTCTCAGCAAGAGTATGGCAGGTTATTGCTTTATCAGCATGTTTATGAAAAATTTTCTTTGCTTCAAATAAGGTTTTAGCACAAGAATGGATTTTATTATATCTGTGATAATACTCAGAAGAGAGAGCACATCCATGCTGAATTAACCATGCAAGGTTGTAATGGTTTTTTGCTGCCCAAATAGTACATGGATGATTACGAAAGGCACCTTTTTTAGTGCTATATGGGTCACCATCTTTTTTATGAATTTCACCCCAATTTAGATACCACTCAGAGTAAATGATAGAAATCATTTGACAGCACTCCAAAGGCATTTTCACAACATGTTTATCAGGAAGAACTCTTGCAGATTGCGTAGGATTATCTGAAGTAACAAAGATGTTCATAATGTAAGTTGAATAATTTTAGATAAATCTATAGTAGCAAAGAAAGATTGCAGTGCAACAACATCCCATACTTTAATTTTAATAGCAAAAGGAAGCATTAACAATCCTCCTATAAGTCTAAACCAACATCCCAATAATACATCGACATATAATAAAATAAAATAACCTGCTAAAAGAAGGAAACTCCCAATAATTCTAAGACTTGTTGGTGACAGTTTTTTCATTATTCAAATCTTTTAGATGATTAGGTTCATGTGGTCTATCCATGGGTTGAGACTTGGTGTCATCATTTCTAGATAAATTTTTGATTACAATGAACGCATCCTTATTATATTTGCGGTGTCCAAGTGGGGATGCCCACTTCTTATTATAACCCTCTGGTTGAACGATGCCAGAGACTACTGTACCACCAACTTCAACTGCAATATCATCATTAGCATCCCATCCCAATTTTTGTGCTACTGATTTCATTTGTTCAAAAATTGACGGTTCAGTCATGACTCTCTCATCAGGTTCAAGATTTCCGGTCATTTACCAACTCCATAATCAGGTGCTTTCAATTCTAATTCTGCAATATTTTTCCAAAGTTTTTTCATTGCAGCAGTTGTTTCGGGTGTTTCTTCCCAAGACCATTCTTCTTGACGACCTTTACTATCAACCTTTTTATAAGTTTTTTTAGTCATAGTTTTCCACTAACTACTCCAGAGTTTACCACACGGGTATATAGATGTAAAGTACCATCCTGCTCACACTTAAGATGCCAACGTGTCATACTAGTAACACTCTCTTTAGTACCACCTGTAAGCATTTTACGCCCCTCTTTAGTCATTGTTGAATACAATCCATATCTAGTTTCCCAGACATAAAAAACATCATCAACAAGTTCAGCACTATCAGGTAATCCTCTTTCTTTGCATATAGAAAATTGGTCTTTTTCTTGTTCAGTCATAGTTCCTCAATTACGTTTGGTACACCAATAACCACCGTTAGGTTTGTCAGCACAAATATACACGTTTACTCCACTATCATTCCAATGTTTAATGGCATTTGCCACGATAGCAGTGTTAGTGACCATATAAGCAACAACAATAAGGGTGCGTATGCTAGCAATAATATCTGCTTCTCGGTTATTTCGTCCATCTTTTTGTCCTAGTGCTTTTGCCCAAATTCTCCAGGCACTTTTCATTTTTTCTTTACCATTTTGTATTCAGTTTTTTTAAACCCCATCCGTTCAACATACTTTAAAGCATAAAACTCATCAGTAAAAGAACAAATTTTTAAATTTGAGAACTCTTTACCTTCCATATGAAACAATCGTACAGGAAACATTTCATATGGAAATTTTTTTAGTTCATCTTTAGGTACTTTAAGTTGATTTGCCAAAGTTGGTTTCCGTACTCTTGATGTTTTTTTCTTTTTTCTACTTGTCGGTTTAGTAGGAGTTTTTTTAGTTGTTGCTGCTTTGCCAGTACTACTTGTTATTTTCTTGGTATTTGGAGATTTGTTAGTGGTGGGAGTTGATTTAGCACTGTTAGTTTTCTTTGGAGTTGCTGATTTTTTAACAACAGGTTTTTTAGGAGTAGTTGCTGGTTTTCTCCCCCTTGTTGGTTTCTTCTTTGGTTCAGTCATTCATCATCCACCAAATCTTTTACTTTATCAAACACTTCATCTATTGGATAAGTTTTTACTTTACCACTATCAATATCATCTACCATTTGCATTAGATGCTCAAGAAATGCTTTAGGATAAACATCGTCCTCACCAAGAGTTTGCCAAAACCATTCTCTACATTCTGTGTATTTGTCATCATAATCAAGCACAGTATATCCATCATAGTTTGATGTCATAAGATCTGCCCAGATGTTGAATGCATGTTTAATATTTTTCCATCCAGTCACCCAACAATGACCCATCCAATACTCATACCAGTTCATAAGTAGCGGTCAGTTTGTTTTCCTATAGTCATTATACAACAAAAATCCACTCTCATGGTGGAGAAGTGGACAGTTTACTGGGTGGTCTAAATGGACAGTCACGACATCCAGCACCGCAACATCCTCTACTCACACGAATGCCCCCTTTACTAAAGAAAAGCATACTGAATTAAATTTACCGCACATACCTTTCAAAGATATTTTTGTGTGCTGAGAGTGTACTTCCACATTGTCAATAATATACTCACTATCCACTATACACGGTGGAAAATCATTATTACCCCATCTTTGTTGCTCTAAAGTACATCCAAGATACTTTACGGTATCTCCTACTTCAAATATTGAATTATCCATATTTAATTTTAGTGGTTAAAACTTAAATTAGTTATCATATTGTCATTATGTCCATAAGTACCAGTTGGTATAATATTATGCGAAAAAACACTTTTTACATCAAAGAACATCTAATTATTATTCTTTAGTCATTTCAACTTTTCTTTCTTCAGTAAAGAGATGCTTTACTTCATCAAAAAGAGGGAGGTCTTCACGCACAAACAAATCCATAGCACCGAGGATTGCTTTTACGTCATCAATAGATTCAATTTTATTTGCGTCCAAACCCCAAAAAGTTTGCACTTCAGTTTCGTTTGCCATGTTTTTTAATTTCATTTTGTTTAATATACTAATTAATTTATATCATTTTGTCAAGTGGGTTTTCCACACTAAAACATTCCCGATTCATTCATATAATGAAGTGTATCATGCATGTTACCAAGATGTTTGGCACCAATAGCAACCTGAGGATATGTTGCCTCAGGTCCAAACTCTGCTTCAAATTCTCTTTTAGTAAAGTGTTCGTTGAGGTTATACTCATGAAACTCTCCACCCATTGACTTAAGTAGTGCTGCGATACGATCACACTCTTGACTACCGTTAGAATAGATTACTGCTTGCATGTGTCTTCTTTGTAGGTAATAGTTATTTGTTTATATACTTCATCTCGATTGTCACTGTTATACACATTACAACGTTCAATCTTAGCATCCAATAGTTTCTCAATATTATTGAGTTGCCATTCAGCAGCATACTTCTTAAATCCATCGTCCATCCAAGACTTATTTGATCCTGGTGTGTTAAAATCATCCATTATTCAATACCTGGTGGAAAAGTTTCAATCTCAGTCAGTTCGTAGTCCCAGTCTTCCATGACTGTGTTAGCAAGGAATCTATCAGATAGCATTTCTAACTCTTTCTCAGCATACTCTCTGCTCTCTGCTTCCAACCAAACATCAATGACCTTACCCAATCTGAGTTTCTTAATATTCAACTCAGACATTCGTTTACAGGCATCTCTCACGGCATTGCCTGGTGAGTCATCCACCTGTGATCGTAGTCGGATGAATACTAATGCTTTAAACTTCATAATGTTCTCTCTAATCGATTTTCTGCTTGGTCAGGGAAGTCTCTAGGACGACTATCTAAAGCATTATCAGTTTTAGGAGAACCTTCATTCGCCTTCATCGTATGCTGATAGTTTGGTCGTGGATATCTAATAATAAATGGGTCGGGCATCCAATAGGTTACTTGCCATTCTTGGTCAGGACATAACTCAAGGTGCTTCTCTACACTATGACAGAAACTACCGAGTTGAATGTATCCATCGTGAGTGATGCATCTGCCATTGCCAGCATCAACTAGGAACATCATCTTGCTACTCATAGCACTTCTTGCTCTGGGTTTAAATTCTTTACGAATTGCACGGGATCTTTTTCAGACTTATGGACCCAATGATATCGCACCATCTCGTAAATGGTATCCCATGTCATCACACAGACATAATCAGTCTCTTTGTCTCCAGTCATCAGGTTTGTCTCTCATAAACCAATCTTTAATATCGTCAGCACTATCGAATCCCCTTTTATGATTAGATGGGTCGGGATCACCTAGTCCCATCCTATTCATAAAATCGTCTATACTACCTTCTTCAATATCTTGTGCTGCTTGTCTTCGTGCTTTCTGTAACCAGTCCCTAGCAAGTGTATGTGACTTAGCAAGTTTCTGTACCCAGACCATATCATCTAGTTTGACTTCTTCTTTATTTGCAATCTTTTTACAAATAAACTCTAGTCGAAGTCTGTATTGAGTAGATAACATATCATTCTCGTAATTTGTGTTCTAGATCTTCAAGTCTATGATATTCTGCATGTGCTCGTTCTTGACGATCACAGACGATATTAAGAATATCATCCATAATTATATCATTTTCAACATAATCATCAAGGTACTTGTCAACTGCCTCTTTTAAGTATCTATACCTATGCCATTCTTGTGAATATGGTTTATAGTTCATAATAAAGATGTGTGTGTGTTTTATTTAGTTTTTTTGTTCAAACGTTCTCTAATTTGTTTTGCCATTTTCATAGACCTTCTCCAAATAAAATATTTTACTATTGGATTTGAAGGATCATTTTTCAACCACCAAATGATTCTTTTTATTCTAACTTCAGTTAGTTCTGAAGCATATGCAATGGCTTTTATGATATTAGGATCTACAATTGAAAAGTACAAAACAAATCCAATTACAATTAACCAAAAAAATTGAGAAGACATCAGTGCCACCTTAAGGTTTTAAGATAGTTAAGAACGTCTTGCCTTACACCCATCAACTCATGATAACATTTTTGATTATGAGCACATTGTCTAAGTGCTGAGTCTGGTTTAATTACAGACTCAATAAAAATATCAAGACCACGATTCCATTTTTCTTTTTCAGAATCATTATCTTCAATACTATTTTGATCTTTCATAGTAATTTTAATAGTTTTTAGTATTCAGCATAGATAGTCCTCATGAATTTCCCAGTCAAGATCTTGCTCATTGATATATTCAATAAGTTCATCTTCGGACAATGGGATATTATCATTTTCACCAATATAGAATCCCGATTTACATACACCAGGTCCATATTCAGGGGGGTCAAATCGAGTTGCTGCCCTAATAATTCGGGAATCTTCGACTATTGCTATTACAGTAGCATACCCATCATCATCTATATCAAAATTGTAGATTAAAGTTACTTCACTAGTCATGAATTAATACCCATGCTTAGAAATCATTTGTTCCATTCTATCTTCTCTATATTCTTCCTCATCTTCTTCTATAGAATCATATAGAATACTGGTATAATATTCATAAATGAAATCCGCATCAGTATCTAAGTAGAAATTGGAAAAATTAGACATTAGAGTAAATGAAAAGGGTTGAGGACTTTACTATATATTCAAAAAATCAAAAGGGCAGTCACCCCTCTTGATTTGTCTGTGTTTGCTCAAATTCAGCATCGATTTTGTCATATAGTTCAACAAACGTTGATTTAGTTTCATCATCGAAACGATTAAGACACACTTTGATTGCTTTGTCCTTTTTACCGAAGATAGAATATGCTTTGATAATATGAACAAGGCGACGAGTACTGATTACTTCATCAATACCACCATCATTAAAAGTTTTGCGAATAATATCAGACCAATTACATAGATGTGCAATGAAGTCAGTATGCTCACTAACCATAGGAATTTTAAGAGACTCTGCAATTTTAGTCAAGATTTTAGTCTCAGTAGCAACAGTTGGATATTGTTGCTCAAACGTTACTGGGAATCTTTCAAGGAATGCTTCGTTGAGCACATTAGTTCCAATAAATCGTCCGTCGTCGGAACCTTTACCCTTAGTGTTTGCGGTTGCGATGACATTGAAACCTGCACTGGGACGAACAAACTGTCCAATTTTTTTGAGGAAGACTCCATTTCCTTCTAGAACAGACTGAAGACAGAGGATTTTGTTTGATGCCAGGTCGATTTCATCCAAAAGGAGGATTGCACCTCGTTCGAGTGCTTCGATGACTGGACCATTGTGCCATGCAGTATTCCCATCAACAAGCCGGAAACCACCCACAAGGTCATCTTCATCTGTTTCAATAGTAATGTTTACACGAATTAGTTCTCTTCCAAGTTGAGCACATGCTTGCTCCACACCAAACGTCTTGCCATTACCAGAAAGACCAGTAATGAACGTAGGATAGAACATATTAGACTGAATAACCTTTTTAATATCCGTGAAGTTCCCGAACGGGACAAATGTGTCATCTTTATCAGGAACAAGGTTCATTTCTTCCCGTTCGGGAACAGGAATAGCAGCAGGTGCTTCATAGGTTTGCTCAAGTTCTTGAACAGTTGATTCAAGATTCCACTTACCACGTCCAACTTTATATTGTTGAAGATATTTAGAAAGAGTTGCGTAAGATGTATTCATTTCCGATGCAACCATCTTCACAGCATCAGCACCAAATTCAGTACCATAGTTTTGCTTGAGGATAGTCAGTGCGTGTTCGGTCATGGGGTTTGTTTGATTACCTTGTAATTATAGGGCAGAATGGGGCAGAATGGGAGGCAGAGTGGTCACCCCCTGAACTGGTCAGTTCGTGGGCAGGTCTCACTCAGGGACCATCTCAACAATCGATTTAGTATATCCCGTGATAGGGTCATGAATAGTTTTCATTTTATGAGTGAATCCAGGAATTGAGGTCATTTCCATTTTCATTCCCTTCATTCCAACATGAAAGTTTTGACCATTACTAAAAGACTTATCTTTGATACTAAGAACTGTGTTATACATAATTAAATTTTATTGATAAAAAAAATAGCAGAATCAGGCAATAAGTTCAACAAAAGAACCAAGCATTTTTTTGTTGGTCTTTTTCCTCTTAAGCATTTTAGTAAATGCAGACTTAATTTGTGCCTTAGTTGCATCTTCAGGAACATTGAATTCTTCATCCTGAGCAAGAGAAGATGCAGCAACCACATTGAACTGGTCAAATCCAGTGTCTTCAAATTGAACACAACTTTGCTTTCTGTAGATAGCAGAAACCTCATCATAAGAAGAATTTCCAGATCCATACCAGCTCCAGCAAGTACGGAAATCCCGAGAAGGAGTGATACGGAAGTTGATTAAATTTACTGTAGAAAACTTATCCTTAAGAGTTTGTAAAAGAATCTTTGCATACTTAGGGAAATTATCATACTCAAATGGTGCATAAACACGACCAGTCTTCCTATCACGAATAGTTGTACGATTCCTTCTAGTAAAACCAACATACTTGTGGTCAGGGTCACGATATGAAGTACGTTCAACAGTAATTGCATTCTGATAACCTTCACCATCAGTGAGAAGAACAACATTTACTTTTTGAAGTTTGTTCTTCTTTTGAAACATCGGAATAACTTCATGCATTACCATCAAAGTTTCACCCAAAGGAGTTCCCGAAAGTTCCAAATGTGGAGGAGCATATCCACGATGATACTGATAAGAGTATGCAACAGCCCAGATATTCTTCAGTTGCTCCTCAAGAACACGATTGTTAGTGCTGCTAGTAAAGTAATTCATCAAACGAAAGGATTCTTCTGGGGCAATAATTCCAGCAACCTTTTCATAAGTAGGGAGATGATCTTTCTGATGATTAATGTAAGAAGAAGGGTCCATAGTGAACGCATAAACCTCAAATGGAATGTTCACTTTACGGCAGAACCAAACTAGGTTCAGAAGTTGCTTGTAAGCATCTAGAAGGAAGTTACCCATAGAACCAGACCAATCCATAATAAAAATTAGTCCATGGTTTTTGCCGTCAGGAATGACAGAAACTTTCTTGAATAGATCTTCATTGTACTTGTAACTATGAAGTTTAGATGTATCAAGGACACCAGTACGAGCAACAGAAGAACGAGCATATTGATCAGCAGACTTTTTACACTCAAACTCCTTTACAAGATAAGAAACTTCTTTCTCTGCACTTTTCTTGTACTTAGTATACTCCTGACAAGCAAATTCAAAATACTCCTTGATGTATTGATTATCAATATTATAATAAGCAGTTGCTGCCTGGTGAATATAGTCGTTAGGAATAATTGTATTGTCAAGATTCCACTTAGGAAGTTCAACATAGGTTGTATCAGAAGCATTCCTATTCACCAATTCTTGTGCTTTTTCATCAAAAGAACGAGAAGTAGTTGACTTCAATTCATCATTTCCATCTCTTGAAGGGGATGTTCCACCACCACCAGAAGATTCCTTAGAAGTAGTATCAGAAGACTCATTTTCCGAGTCAGAATTATCAGATTTACCTTGACCTTGAGAAGAATTATCATTTTTCTCCTGAGTATTTTCGGAAGAATCGTTTTCTTCACTATCACCTTCAGTGTCTCCATTATCATCAGAGTTGGATTCATCACTGGTCCCAGAAGGGAAAGGAATATTAGAAAGTTGTTCTTTTTTCTTATACTTTACATATTCTACAATTTCCCGAGAAAGATTCAAAACATCTACAAAAGATTCAGTCTGAATTGCACGGGTCAAAAACTCGTTCTCTTCGTCAGAAAAAGCAATGTTATGAAATGCACCAATTTTATAATAAAGATTGATACGATCAATGAAAGAAAGTTCATCAAGGTTTTCCTCATTAGTAGAAAAGAAATCCTCAGTATTCAATTCATTATAACCGTTGTAAAAAGTTCTAGAAAGACCAGGATACTTTTGTTTCATAAGACGTTCAACACGAACATCTTCTAGGACATTTACAAAATCCATAGGAACTTCAGGATAATCGATAGTCCAATCGATATTATCAGTAAAAAGAGCATGGCCAACTTCATGACCAACAAGGAGGTCATAAACAATTGGAGATGCTTTATCCCAAGTAGGAAGAACCAACACACGACGGTCAACATCAAAGGATGCAGTTGAAACTTGCTTATGCTCAATAATGAGATTTTCAGTTGCCAGACATTTGGCAAGAGAACCTTTGACTTCTAGGTTGACAGACATCTGATGTGCTTCTGAACTCCCTGTATTATGGCATAAAAAAGGGGGGTCATCACGCCCCCTCAGACACTAATAAAACCGTCTACCACCAAAGACGGGTCTTGGTTCTCAAAGATACAAAGAAACCTCAAGACAAGTATATAGTATCACTGAATCTTGAGGTTGTCAATGTTGACAAATATAATGGTTTTTTAGTAAAATCACTCTGTTGGGTTTGAAGATTCCTCTAGTTCATTAAGAGCTTCTAATGCACCTTGTACTTTTAAGAATTGTTCTTTTTTCTGGTTGAATTCAGTTTCAAGTTCAACTAGTCTATCACGGAGTTCTTCTGCATTTTTAGTCAGAGTCTCCTTCATTTTTGTGGCATCCATAGTGTTATTATTATAAAATTACTACAAATTTATTTATATCACCAGTTTTTGGTTGTCTTTGGACCAACATAATATGCTTTGATAACAGGGAGCAATCCAAGATAAGGATTTCTCAAATCAACCTGAGTTTGACCACCATCTGCATCACCACCACTTTGACCAATTTGATGGTTGTGTACGTCATACGTACTTACTGTAGTAGTATGATTATGTTTTCCCTCTTCATTTATATTATGAGTATGCTGGGCATCTTGCTGGATTTGTAACTGATGCGTGTGAGTTCCACCTGTTTCAGTATTAGCAGGGTGTCCATGTCCACCATCACCCCCAATCTCGTGGGCATGTTTTGCCTTCTCACTAGTTGAACCACCATGTGAATGACCATCATGTTTAGACAAAGTTATCGGGTGATCATGAGCAGATGTTGGTTGCACTTCAACAGCCAATGGGTGTGTATGTGATCCGTTTTGAGTAGTACTACCACCATGGTTATGTTTTCCATTCTGTTCTATAGTAAGCTGGTGACCATGGCTACCCTCTTGCCCTAGAGTAACACCAGGCTTGTTCTCTGCAGTCGAATGTTTAGAAAAATCACCAGAACGTTCCCTGTCCCCATCACCACCTTGACCATTAACTTTTTCTATACCACCGTGAGTATGATTATTAACTGTTGCCTGATGATTGTGTAGTCCATCAGCAGCAGCAGTTCCTGGGTGACGATGGTAACCATTTGAATTCATTTGTAACTGATGCTGGTGTCCATCATGGTTTCCTATTGAAGCCGCAACTGGGTGGTCATGTGCTGCGGCATCTCCGATTTCGCCTGTATGTATGTGTTGTCCATTTTCTTGTGTCTGGAAATTATGTTTGTGATATCCACTAGAACCAGTAGCAGAGGTATGATCATGGTTGTCAACTGGTCCAAGTTGAACTCCATGGTTGTGCCCAGTATGCTGTGTTATACGTGAGTTGGTATTATTATGATCATGCTTACCAGACGCATCATTATTATGATCATGATAACCATTTGAATTAAGATTCACATTATGACTATGTTTTCCATTCTGGGTCAAAGTGTGAGTATGTGCTGGAATATCTCGTAGGCTCATACTATGAGTATTTGCACCACCAGTTTCACCAACATCATAATTACTACCACCAGCACCACCCATTGGGACTCTGTTCATTAGATTTGGAAGTGTTCCTTTAGTGCTTCCGAAAGTTTTATCTAATAAATTGTGTAGATAAGTATAGTCTGCTGTTTTTCCTTGGATTGATCTAACACCAGAATTGACTACACCACCATTACAAACAAGGTATCCTTCTGGTGCAGTAGAAGCTGCAAAGTAATGAACAGAACCAATTGGTGGTTCTTGCTGCATCCACATCCACTCAACACCAAGAGTTTTACTACTATTTGCAACTAATACTTGGTCATTAGTACCAACATCAAGCATCTCTGCTCTATTCTGCTCTTTACCAACAGCTAATTGTCCTTTTGCTGTCCATCCTTCATCGTCAAGGACCATACCTTGACCACCAAGAGCAACAATGTGGCAGGATTGACCTGCTAATGGTGCTCTGATAAACTGAATTTTTGATTGATATGTTAAAGGAGATGTGCTCTGAATTGGAATAATATAATCAGCATCGGGTTCCAATAAAGTATCGTCATTTAGATATACAAGTAAGTTTGCAGCACCTTCAGGTGTAAATGCAACACTGTCTGGAGAAAATAAGTTGAATGTTTTCTTACTGCCATTAAACTGTGATGCAATAGACAAAAGTCTGAATGAATTACCTTTTGGATAAGCAGTTAATGTAATTGGTGGTTGAGGAACATAAGTTAAAGTATTAACCAAATCTTGAAGTTGAATTATGGTATCACTACCATCTGCTCTTAAGAAGTTTGACTGTCCGTTTGTTATACCACCATTGGTCTTAATGAATCTCCTAGCATTTAAATCATTTTTAAATTCAGAATCACTATTAACACATAATCCTTGACCGATTGAAACGTTCTTAGCAATACCAACACCACCATCAAATTGAACAGCACCTGTATTAACATTGCATAATGTATTGTTAGTAGTTTTACCGAAAACAGTAGTACCATCAATGGTGACGTTATCCTTTAATGTTAATTCACCTTCAATTGTAACGGTACTATTGAATACTGCTGGTCCAATTTTTCCACAAACATAAAGATTCTTAGCAATCCCAACACCACCAGCAACTCGTAAAGCACCAGTTGTGCAAGAAGTTGATTCTCTAGTTCCTCTTAATAATACAAAACTCGAACTTGTACTATTACCAATATTAATTGAAGTTGCATCTTGGAATGCATTTAGTGTTGTTACACTTGAATTCAGTAAGTTAAAAACTCCTGTTGTTGGAGTAGTAATATCATTTCCACCAACATCTAAGTCACCTAAGATACTAGTATTACCACTAGTATCAATCTTTAATTTTGTTTCACTTGCTCTATCAAAATCTTCACTTCCTGCAGCAGTTGTTGTTGATGGGTTTGCAAGTTTCCAAGAATTTCCATCACTAGCATCGATACCAGAATACCAACGAATATTTCCATTATTTTTTGATCTATGCCAAGAGAGAACAGCATCACCGTTTCCTTTCTGGTCTATTTTTAAGTGATTTCCGGCAAGTTCTGTACCACTATTATTTTGTTCAAAGTGAAAATGTCCAAGTGGTGTAATATGGAAGTTTTGATTAGTACCGACAGTAAATTTAATGTCAGCACCAGAATCTAGTGCTTCAACAGTTAAAGTAGTATTTTCTCCCCTCTTTGCAACTCTTGCATCTCCATTAGAGAAAGCATCAATTGTAAAAGTTCCATCACTATAGATATCATCACGGGTATGTAATGCTAGTTTTGCAGACCCAGAAGTATTACCAATGCCCAAATCAAAATTAGCACTATCAGTTCCAACATTAATTGTTTTGATTTCTAACTTAGCACTAATGGCAGTACCAATACCCAAATCATCTCTAACACCCCAAGTTTGATAAACATTCGCATTTATATTGGAAAGAATTTGTAAATTATCTTCAATTCTTACAACACCATTTCTATCATTAGGGTCACTATCTAATACTAAAGCACCACTTCCAGAAAGTTTGGTTATTGCATTATCATTGAAAATACCAATGTTAATGTTACCAAATCTACCACCAATTCCATAAACGTTAGATATGAAATCAACTCTACTAGTAAATGTAGAGAAACCAGTAACTTCTACATTGTGGAACTCTTGAGTTCCACCTTCGCAAAGAATGGTTCTATAACGTAAATTTCCAAGGTCATCTATAGCTTCATTAGAAAATCTTCCAGTTCCACGTACTAGAATATCATCAAAGGTCACATCACCTAAAGATTGTGGTTGGTCAAGTGTTAATGCACCTGTTATTTGAACATTCTCTAAAATCGTTTGATCACTTACATTTAATCTTACTAGATTTTCTGGAGTATTGACATTACCGATACCAAGATGATCAATCATCAAAGTCTTTTCATCGGCTTTTTCACTAATAAATCCCCATGGTTTCCACTGACTGTCTATGTAGATATAACCAGCATAACCATCAGTTGGATTTGAAATTAGAGAAATATCACCAGGTGCTTTTGCACTAAACGTTGGAGTAGCAATACCAACTGTTATTAATTTTGCTTGGGTTACATTTCCCTTAATATATAAATTTTTAGTTTCAATTCCTAACTCAGATGTATTAGTTACCTTATTTGTAAAGTTTACTGGACCATAGAACTGTGATGTTTGATTAGTATTCTCTCCACCCTCAACAGTAATTCTTCTTCTTACTAGAAGTTCATCAAAAATTCCACTTGAAAGATTGTTATTTTCCCCTTCAGCATCATCACCAGTATACGTAATAACAGGTGCATCAACTACACTCTCCTCACCAGTTGCTGAACTTAGTTTCTTGCTTCCAGAGAAGAATTCACCAAGGTCATTCATACCAGTATAAACAACTGAACCACCCCGTTGTTCTTTTGACTGGGACTTAAGAACTTCTTGCTCAGAAAGAATTCTATTTTGCTTCTGAGGCATACCTGTTGAGTAGTTACCAGGACCAAATCCGAGATACTCGAAAGTATGACCAGATGCTCTCATGAAAGAAGGTCTTCTCAATTCTGAAGGAATTGGAGCAACCTTTCTTGCTAATGTATTTGCAAGTGCAGTAGTTTTAAATGTTCCAAACTGTCCACGAAGAACAGTAAATGGATTGGAAGAACCAGAAATTCTTACAATTTCATTATTAATTTGATAGTATTCACCCCTAACTATTGAATCTGGGTCACTGAAACTAATTGTAGTTCCTGCATTATTGAAGGAAGTATCTACATAATTAGTCTTTTTATCATATATTGTTACTGCTCTTGATGCAATATTTTCTTCTCCTCTACCAAGAATCTTTCCATTTGCTGCAAAAATTTTCCTTACTACTTTACCAGTTGAAGAAGTAGCAGTGGAACCTGCTCCCAAAAGTTGAACAGTAAATGTAGTTAATCCAACAATATCTTTAATTATGAAATTGGAATCAAATGCAGATAATCCAGTTCCTACAATGTTTATATCATTTCCAGAAAATAAACCATGAGAATTGGATGTGGTAATTGTTGTAATACCAGACTTTATGTCTGATAATTCTAATGATGAAACTGAAGAAACATTACCAGATGGAATTACATAACCCAACTCACCACTACTATTTGGGTCATTAGTACTAATTCCTAAAGGAGCACTTAGTTCAATTATTTTTGCCGATGGAATATTTGAAATTTCAAAGGAATTATTTAAATCATTAACATAAAAACCATTTACTTCAATGGAATCATTACTGTTATCATTAATTGCTGTAACAGTTACAGTAGAGTTTATTACTCCCCCAGGAACACTTAATGTATCACCAACTGTATATGCAGAACCATAATCCAAAAGTTGAATATTTGAAATTGAACCAGTAGCATCGGTAGTTACTTTTACAGTAGCACCTTCACCATTTGAAGAAATTGCTGCTAGTTTTACAGAATATAAAGTTGCTGATGGCTGGTAACCAGAACCAGGAAGGAATGTTAAAGTCTTAATTGAATTTAAATTATGCTCTACGTCTGTATAGACAGTAATATTGGAATTATTAACTCCTGATAAATCTAGTTGAGTTACTGCATATCCAACTTTAGTTCCCTTAATAAAATAATCAACACCTTCTCTAGTAACTGAATGACGTTTGTCATCAGTGATTACATCACCAATGACCTTCAAGTCGGCATAGCTTACTGCTGATTTTGGGTTAGTATTTAAGTTATCTCTATCTTGTTGTGGATATAGATTTCTTACGTCCTGTGAGAATTGCTTTTCATATAAATTATAACCAACAGTAGATACTGGAGATACTGATGAATTTAAACAAATTAAGTGATATACACCATCTTGTCCATCATCACCAGGAACATGTTTTTTAACTTGATTTACACGGTAGATGAAGTATGACTCTTTATACTCATCTCTTGAAACTACTGGTAATGCTTCTCTTTGTTGCCTGGTATTCCTTAAGTCAATATCATTTGTAAATGTACCAGGTTCTACTTTTACACCATCAGTAATATATTGGAATTGCTTACTATTGATGATATTTGTAACAGTGTAAATTCCATTAAAAGTAGAGACAATACCTACAGAAAGTGGATTATTTGCACTTCTTATTTTCTGTAACTTTACTTCATCACCTTCAATAAAACCATGAGGCAATTCCGTCGTTATAGTAATAACTTGTGAACCAGCAATTACTGGTGCTGAAATTGCATCAACGATAACTCTTTCGTTTCTTAAATCCTTTGTGCTAGTTAAAACATCGTTTGTAAACGAAACACTAGTTATGCCAACTGTCTTTGATTCTTGAACTACATATCCTGCTTCAGGTGGTTTGGCATTATCGTATTCTTTGGGGATTACATAACGTAATCTATATACTTTATCATCAATAGAACGATTATCTGCTTGCCTTCTAAAGAAAGCTGCTGACGATTCCTCACCCAATGTTACACTACCAGTAGTGACAATTGCCGTGTATATTTCGTTTATTGAACCATCATTAGAACTTATTAGATACCAATTATTTTCTACAGTATCCCATTGTATTGGGTGACCAAGTTGACCAGGAATTTTATCTGATACTCTACTTACAATTTTTAGTATGCCACCATTATTATTAATTCCTAATACTGGTGTATCTGATACGGCATCATTTAATGATTGTGCAAGTTTTAGCTGATTTGGGCTTAGTCCACCACCAGTAATAGCATAGTATATTCCTTCATTATCTAAACCATCAGGAGTGTTGGCAGTATCACTGAAAACTCTTACTCTTTCACCGTTGAGAAACTGGTGAGTTTCCGTTAAATTAATAATATTATTGGAAATTAAGTTTTGTCCATTAGTTCTACTTACTTCATACTCTTTTCTTGCAGATGCACGTTCCCCGAAAGGAACAGGCATCAAAATAGGTGCAGTATATGTTGTCTGTGCTGTACCTACAGTAATAGTTAGATTGAGAATATCATTATCTCTAGCACCAATTCTAAAACCATCAATTTGATATGGTGGAATTGTATCTTCATTATTCTGGTCGAAAATATAAAGTCTTGACGTATCTACTGAGTTAATTGTTTTCTCTACATCAAGAGATAACCAGTTGACTGAATTTTCTTCACCAACTAGACCTCTTGGAGGAATAATGTGTGTAATATAACCAACATCATCTCTATCAAAAGATTCTGGTTTAAAACTAACTGCCTCTAATGATGTATTACCGAAGTTGGAGTTGGAGTTTGTGATGGATTGGTCTCCACCAGTTTCTGCAACAAAGTGCTTTGCAAAACCAATAGCAAAAATTGAAACACACTGAATGAATGCATTATTTGAACACTTAACGTGGAAGTTTTCCCATCCTGGTTTAAATATTGCTCTCGAATTTGTATGTAATGGTTTTGATAAACTATTTGTAGGAAGAGTATTTTCTTCATAGAAAGTTCCCTCATCATAAAGTATAAATGCATTATTATCTTTCTGAAGGCTAACGCCTGTGAACTGAGCGGTAACCATTGACTTGAATCCAGTGGCTTTGCTACCATCAGCGTGCATACCGTTCATACCAAAAACTGATCTCAATGAACAGTTAAAGATATATGGTGATGCAGAACTTACAGTATCAGAACCAACTGTAACTGTTGCAGTATCAAAGAATCCTACAGCAGGTAAGAAATCGAGAGGTGTCTGGTTAGCAATGTATTTAAATGTACTAACACCAACAACATCACTTACAGTAAACGAACCATTGTATGATTCACCATCTACAGTTACACCACTAACAAGGAATGGACTATCAACATATAAATTATGTGGGAAGGTATCACCAGTTAATTTATTTGAAGTTGTTACTGTAATTTCATTTAAATCACCAGTTCCATTACCATTACCTGCTTTAATACTACTGATTCCCAATGGGTTAGCATCAAGAGAACCAACAATTCTAAATTCATCTACAGAAGGCTCGAAATCTTCATTGACTGGATAGTCACCAAGACCTCTACCAGTAATGTCACCATATGCCTTTGCGACCTTGAAATAATACATATCAAGGTCTGATAGGTATGTCTGGTAATTAGCCAGAGCAACCATATTTACACCATCACCATACTCAAAGCAAGTAACTTTATGGTGTGAGTAATTTGGAGCTACTTGAGTTCCTGAATAGTCTTTATAAACAGTTTTTGATGGATCTGCATCAAAAATACTAAATGCAGTAAAATAACAAGTACCTGTTACGTTAAGAATACTTGTGGCTTCGATATTATCGTCTTCTGGATCTGGAACATATAATGGACGAATTTTGGTTTTTCTTAGGTCTAAACCAATAATTGAAGTACCTCTAGGTAGTATAGCACCACCACTTATAGAGTTATACTTAAATAAGTCATTATTAGGATTCAGAATATCAAAGTTAGTTACTTCATTAAATTCTGTTATTGTAGTTTCTTCCCAAGTATCTGGTGCCGTTCTTCTTTTATATACTGCTGCCCCATCTATCTCTTCTATAGAATATCCAGGTCTATTATCAATATAGTGTGTTCCAGGATATACAAGAATTGTTGTTCTATCAATTTTATCATTGTTTTCACCTCTCTGATATGAAAATCTTGCTGCTTCAATCAGAGCTCTTTGGATTGTTTTAAATGGTCTAGTGAGAGAATTACCTTGGTTTTCAAAACTATCTGTAGCATCAAAGTCAGATGGATTTACATATAGTATATTACCTTCAGCATTCTTCAGAAAATTCTCTAGTCTTGATAATGGCATTTTATTACAACTAATAATACTTTATCTTAACTTATTTATCAATGCAGATAATAAACTTTATTCTAAACACAATAAGCCTCTGACAAGATTTGAACTTGCGACCTGAGCTTTACAAAAGCCCTGCTCTACCACTGAGCTACGGAGGCATACGGGATTGATGGGACTTGAACCCACGACTTCCTGCGTGACAGGCAGGCGCTCTAACCAACTGAGCTACAACCCCATTAATCAGTAGGCATTGCCTCTGGATTTTCTAACTCTAAATCAAAAATTAGTGGATGACACTCTTCCATAATTAAATAACTTGAACACCTGTACATATCATCAGAATCATAGGAAATATTATCCTTTGCTTCTATTAAAACATATGGATCATCTTCCATTAATGTAGTTAAATTATCAAAAGTAAATGGCATACCGTTTATGAAATACATATCAACTACGATTCCATTATGAAAGCAATAATTTGACGTGATTTTGTATGTCATAATACAACTATGTTGTTTGTATTTATTTTAAACCACTTTACTCATAATTTGGAGGATTATACTTTAAAAATTCCCAAAAAGTTAATTTCATTTCTTTTTCAGTCATTCCACAATGAGTTGCTGCCATAGGAAGATTCATTTTAGAATAAAAAAGACTTTCATTTGCCTCTTTTACATTTTGAGGAGTAGTTTTTACTTTTTTTTCTGGATGTACTTTAATTTTTCCAATCAAATCAAAATTTCTCCTTTTAATTCTGCAAGTTTTGCTTCTGCTAATGCCTGAACACAGGTCCAATAAAGTTCACCACTAATTGGGAAGTTTTCAGAACAAAAATATTCTGCAGTATCTTCATGCAACTCAGTCAGGTGATTGAGTGAGTCTCTAGAAATATTCATGGTAGGATTAATTCACTTATATATCATAGCATGGATGCGGACATTTGCCAAAAGATATGTGCCAGTCAATTAATTGGCAAAATATGAAACCGTTTCAGTATCAAAGTCTATAATTGACCTTGCCACTCGTTGTCCTTGTGTCTGTGCGTTTTGGGTCTGGAATTGAATTGTATTTATGAATGATCGTGCTGCAGGGAAAGTGTTTGTTGCAGTGGGATTTTCCCAAGAGACACCAGACTTTGCCATACTACCACCCTGATAAGCATCCATATTAACGACAATTGGATTCACACCAATTGTATAATACCAAAAACCACGCATATCAACTTCTATTTCAGTAATTGTAGGATATACACTAAAAAGTGCTGACCTATCAATGTATATCATTTCTGTTCCTGTTCCTGTATTGTCACCTGCCCAAAATGCAACATCAACTCCATTGACAGTAAGTCTATCTTGAGCACCCCACCCCAAATATCCAGGAACAATTGGATTTAAGAATCCAAATCGGATATCTAAGTCAGAACCATCACTGACCGTATAGTTGAATACAAAGTAATCGCCATAGATAACCCCAGGGTCACGAAAGTCAGCAGTCTTGAAGTTTTTATATAAACCAAATGAAACAGGCATAATTTAATATTAACTAAAGTTGAGAGATGATGTTCCGTAAACTCTAATTGCTCCTGTTGAGTCTTTAAGAAGAGCAAAACTTAGAATATCTTCATTGTTTGTTGGGTTTGGTGCAATACCACCCGGCCAACGCACACCACCAGAAACAACAGTACCGTTAATACTGCATTGCTCACCGTATGTGATTAAAGAATCTGAATCTACAATTATAGTTATTGTGGTTGCCTTAGAAGTTTCTGTATTGATTCCAGTAAATGCCCATTCAGAAACTGTCGTTGTCAGGAATCCAACTGCAATAGTTGATGATGAAACGTCAACTGTTAACTTTCCGGCACCATTTGGAACAAATTCATTAGTAAAATCACCAATGATATTTTCTGTTACTGCACCCTCGAAGTGGGAATAACCAGAAAGTCTTACATCACCTGCAAGATCTAATGAAGATCTTGGTGTTGTAGAACCAATACCAACTTTATGATTGATATCTACGATAATATCACCTTCAAATTCACTTCTACCTTTTACTAATAGTTGTGAACTATAATCACTTGCTACTGTGGTTCCAATACCAACCTTACCATCAGTCTTCCAAATATTTTCATTAACATCTTTTTCCCAGTTTGATGCAATATAAATTTCACCATTTTCGTATAATGTTCCAGTGAAATTAATATTACCATTAACATCCACATTAAACTGAGGAACTGTGTTTCCTACTCCCAGATAATTGGAAGAGGGATTATAAACTAAGTTACCATCATCAACTTGAGGAGTTCCTGTATCATCTACAGTCTCCGTAAACATTACATTGAATAATTGGTCTGTGGAGTTACCAAGAATACTTACAGATGCAGCAGCACCAACAGTAACATTTTGTGCTGGAGACCACCTTGCTGGATTTGGACCTTGTGAGGTTAAGACTTCACCGGAAACACCTCTTCCATTAGTTGTATAAATTAATCCTTTGAATTGAACATCACCATTAACATCCAATTCATATGCAGCATCAGTTTTAATTCCTATTCTATTGGAAACTGAAATATCAGTTGCTGCGATGCTTGCAACACTTAATGTATTTGCAATTGAAATATTTCCTGTTCCCCCACCTTCTAGGTTGACATTAATTGCAGTGAGATTTGCAATAGTTGCTACTCCAATATAACCGTATGTTACAGTTGAAATACCAACAGTTGCAATTCCTACAGTTGAAAACTCAACATCTTCACTTGTAATATCTGCAGTTGAAATGGTTGCTACCCCAATATTTGCATCAACAGCATGAACATACTGAATAGTTGCTACTCCAATATTTGCATTAGTTGTAGTTGTATATCCAATAGTAGCATAGTCTATATCTGCGTCAAAAATACTGGTAATACCAGAAAAACTCTGATTAATTGACTTTAACTCAGTAATAGTTGCCAAACCAACACTAGAGTATGTGCCAACTTGACGATAGAATGTAGATACACCGGTTATATGTTCATCTTCTGTTTCAAATACTGTTGACTCTAATGTTGTGGAAGTAGTTACTCCCGCATTAATGTAATCAACATTAAATCTTGTGCTAATTAGGGAATCAATAAGTGATGTATTAACACCAGTAGCATCAGGAGCACTTATTGTATTTACGTTGATATATCCTGCTCTTAACTTCCCTAACTTACTGAAAGTTGCTTCATCATCACCCGGACGAAGAGTTGTTGCGCCGGTAATTGCTTCTGGATTTCCAATAAAAGCATTTGCTTTTACTTTCCCTTCTGATCCTATTCCAGAAACGTGCAATCTCTCTGTTGCTACAGTTGTACCAAATCCAACGTTACTTACATCTGCATGATAAAAGAGTTCGGGGACTTCTTCTAAGAATCCATCTGCCCCTTTCATTTGGAACTGCCCAAGGTCACCTTCAGCAGCACTATCAATAACAATTGTTGCAATACCCGTTTGTTCAGATGATGACGTACCAACATATGCTACTGATACACCAGCACCAACAAAGTCCAAAGTAAAGAAACTACTTGCTGAACCAACAAGAATTCCTTCGTCTCTAACAGTTATAGCACCAGGAACTGCACCCAACCCAAGTCCAGAAAGTGCATTAGTCGGAACCCAGTATCTACTTGGACCAAGTGCCGTCCCACCATATGATGCAAGAATATATGCATCACCTTGAGGAAATGGTTTTGCCCCAATTGACGATGGTCCTATTATTGGATCACCAAGGTCTGGTTCTGTCTCGGGTAAACTTAGATACTGATATCGACTAGTCGATAACCCATCTTGAGCAATTTTTATAACTCTTTTACTTTGAAATTCAGGTACGCTCATTTTAATTATTGATTAAATGTTTCTAGGATACTAGTTACAAATTTTAAATTATCATCACTACTTGAACTAATAGAAATGGTATCGGATGTTTCTAATACCAATTTACCTGCAAGAACGTTAGCAGTATCATTAGGTAGAATTGTAAAATCTTTTAGTAGTTCTGTAGTTACTGTTCCAATTCCAGCAACGTTTCTATTATGATAGAAACTGAAAGTGTGTGGTGCAGAATCTATATTAGCAACCTGTGCTAAAAGAGTAACACCAACAAATCCAACTGGTGCTTCATATACAACTTCAGTCGAAATACCAGCTACTTTAGTAACTGTCCTAAAATTATTAACCGCAGCGTTTGCAATAGCCATTTTTTTTTAAATACTCCTATTAGTCTGTTAGTGCTAGGATGAATGGTGTCATCGTTGTGAATAGTGCTTTAGTGAAATCTCTACCAGAAATAGAACCAGTTGACTGATTGATAATAATTCCATCACCGATTCTAAAATTACCTGCTTGGTCTGTGCTTGTGAAAACAACAGAACCACCATTATTTTGAACAACTTCGTTTTCTTGTATAGTTACACCACCTTGTGCAGGTCGTGCTCCATTAATGTCGTTGCCAGCACCAATAAATTCAAAAGCATGAGATGAAGTAAGTTGTAAACTTAATCTCGACAAGAATGCTGTACTACCAGCACTTACTGTATTATTTAGGTTCTGTGCTAAGGATACAGTAGATAAACCAGAAACTGGTTTTGTTGCTTCAAGAATTGTATAATAAATTGGTTCCATAGCAGTTGCGGAAGCAGTTGCAGTCGTTCCTGCACCTGTAGGTCCAGCAATTGTTATATTTGGTGCTCCAATATATTGTGTTCCATTGGTAACAACATTAATTTCAATAACAGAACCATTCTCTATAGTTGCAGTTGCCTGTGCTGTAATACCATTAGGTCCAGTGGGTGCATCAATCGTTATTCTTGGTGGAACATCATAACCAGAACCACCATCAGTTACTTCAATAGTCTCAAGAATTTCATATAAAGTATCGAAGTAAAGTGCTTGACCATCATATGGTCTTTGTGTTCCTACACCAGAGATTTCAATAACATTCTGTCCTCTTGATGCTTCTGCATTTACTTCACCGGTATATCTGTATATTGACTTAGATAATGGACCACCAACACCTTCAGAAACAAGACCAAAAGTACCAAATGATGAGTTGGAGTTGGTTAAATCACATTGACCACCAGCCTCAGTATAAATTGCAATGTCGGTACAGATAGTGAAGATAGAAACTAACTGAGCATATGCACCATTAGTAACAGAAACTCCGATACCACCTTGATTGTATTGGGTATAGGAGTCAACTGACATTGAACCAGTGACACCAATATCATCTTTATCACCAAGTTCTGCATCAAAACCGTTAATCCTCATTCCGATACTCTTTGGAATAAAGTTTGTGCAGTTTCTAATATAAGGACCTTGTGTAATTGGTCCAACACCAGGTGAGAATGATGGATCATTTGGAATATTACTTCCAGCACCATTATTGCCAGGATATGTGGTATTGATACCAACACCTAGAATTGAGGGACCATTATTAATAATTAGATTGATTCCACCAATGCAAGAATAAATTGCTGAAACCACATTAGTGCATCCACTTGGATGATTGTTCATCCCCGTGGATGAATCTGCTTGAATTGATAAATCTCTAACTTGAGTATATTCTGACTGATAATTAATTCGTTTTTGTACTTCTCCACCAGATGAATATGTATGTGGAATTGTTGAAAGTCCAGTATTTACTTCAAATTGATTTGTATTTCCTACACCTAAGACTTCAAATGTATATCCATAATTTCCACTTGGATAGTAATAAGTTCCAACTCCAGTTGAGCAAGTAAATCCTAAACCACTTAGAGTTACAATATCACCAGTTTGTAATCCATGACCAACAGAAGTAATCGTTGTTATTCCAGTTACACCATCATAATATGCTTGGATAACTGGGGTTGTAGCACCATCTGTTTTTCCTGCCCAATGTGAATTATTAATAATGGAACGACATACACCTGCTGCATATGTTAAAGCATCCATAGTTTCTGTCTTAACTCCAACAATATGCTGAAGTGCATCACCACTATAATAACTTAAACCAGCACCAACACATCTTGAGTTTCCTCCTCTAGTGATGTCATGCATTACTGCTTTCAGAACATCCTTTACATCATCTCTGCAATTTTGAGAATCATCTGGATTTCCCTGTGCATCAAGAACTTGGAATGGTGGGTCTTGATAATCAGTGCTAGTTAAATATCCTACAGTTTCATGTGCAATAAAATCAATATTATTACGAATTAATCTTGCCCCATCAAAGAATGCATTACCAGCAACTCCTAGTAATGGTTGGAATGCAATAACAGCAGCACCATCTTGTGCTTCTTGTCCTTGGAAACTTAAATCTGTAATATGACAAGCATTATTTACATAGAATAAATCGTTGGCAGGATTTAGAGGACTAATTATACAGTTACGTAATTCTGCACCTTCTACAGCAACATTACGTCCTAAAATGATTGGATTATCTTCTACGTAAATTCCAGGGAATACTTTAATAGTATCACCTTCTTCAGTAATTAATGATGCTGATTTTACTGTTCTCTTAGTATCACTTTCACTTAAACCAGAGTTTGCATCATCACCACCTTGCGAAACATAAATTGTTTTTCCAACTGGTTTAAATGCCGAAATAGTTACCTGTCCCTTTCCATTGGATGGACTTAAGGTAACACCAATACCAGCAACAATTGTTGTAACAATTCCACTTAAGAATTCACCACCACCTACAAACTGTGCTGCTGTTACAACACCAGTTACATTTAGGTCATTAAAAGTAGCACCTTCAAGAGCAGAAAAGTCAATATTTGAGAATGTAGCAACACCTGAAACTCTTAAGTCTTGAACGGTAGAACCAGCAGAAATATTAATACCATTAGTAACATCTACTCTACCGACTAATGTACCAATACCATTTGTCTCTAAGTTTTCAAAGAAATCAATTCCTAATGCTTCTTGTAATGCATCTTTAGTAAACTCATCAATACCAGCAATATTTCTTAATTCTGCAGAACCAGTTGAACCGATACCAATAACTGTCTCTGAACCAACACCAATTGCTCCAAAAGTTCCAAATCCAGTTACAGTTAAAAATTCAGTTTCAATACTTGGAGCAATAATTGAACCAGCACTGTCTTGGAAAATAACAGTATTAAAAATAGCAGTTCCAGCAACTGCTACATTAGTGAAATTTGCTTGACCTGATGAATATAACTCACCAACAGTAGAAAATCCAGTTACATTAAGTGAATTTAAATTTGAAATATCTAATGAAGTAAGTAAAGTATCTCTTGTATTGCTATCAATAGCACCTAAGTTACTAATTAATGTTGGGGTAATGTCACCAACAGATATAGTAGCAACCCCCAAATTTCCAGAAATATAAGCATCTCCTTCGACATGTAAATTCCACTGTGGTAATGCTGTTCCTATACCAAAACTGATAGTTTCAGGGATGTAAGTCAGTTCAAGTGAATCTGTAAATACACTTGTATCTGTTCCAGTGAACTTAACAAAAGTTAAATATTGTACATCAACATCATCGGTATTCTCTTGAGTACTAATTGAAACCGCAGCACCAACAGATGCAAATGCGGTTCCAGTAATATCAATATCATAAGCACCAGTTAACCTCTCTGATGGGATAATACCATCAGTAATTCTAGAAGCATCACTTAAAGAATTTGAAGTCTCTGCAATACCAGTGATATTGGCATCATACGTTCCATCCAATCTTGCTCTGGGAACTATCCCCCCACTCATATTATCTGCATTTGTCAATGCATCTGCTGATGCAACAGATACATTATAAAAACCAGATAGTCTATCCGAAGATACAGTACCTGATATTATATTATTGGCACTTGCTAGTACTGTTGCAGTCGTAGCAGTACCAACCAAATCACCTTTAAATTGATTTGCCGTAACTGTGCTTGCCCCAACAATTCCACTGTCAGATAGATTTAAATTATCACCAGGTTGTATTTCCTGTATCTGACCAGATTGAGAATTTGCTATTAATGGATATCTATCTGCCATTAGATGTTTGATTACTTTTTTCCATATAGTATATAGGTTCCAAAGTTAAATCAGTTTTCGTAATTGGAATAATTTTTATTTCTTAAAACACTCAATCTCTCTTTAATATCTTTAATATCGTCTCTAAGGGATGCTGCTGCTTGAAGTAAAGACCAAGCATATAATTGCAGTCTATCTTTTTCTTCTTTTAGTGGTCTAGAATCATTTGTTATAACAACAGTTGGTGGTTTGTACTTTGCAATAGCATCAGATAAGTCATCCAAAGCATCATTAATATCATTGTCATATCCACTACATCCAGATACTCCAGATGGTGGTGAAGAAGTATAACCATATGTTGATGTTTGCTGTGTCCCACCAATAGTTACTTTCGTTCCTAATGTTGCATATTGTGCTAGTCCAGGAATAACTTGACTATATTGATTATAAGTATTGGATGTTAGTGTAGGCCACTGCTCACTACCAACCCAATAATCTGCTCTTCCAGCACCAACCTCTGGTTCTTCAACTGCAGGAATTATGAGGTCATCACCTGAACGGCTAATTCTTATTTCTTCAGATGCTGCATATGGATTCCATGTTCCAGAAGTTGGACATCCATTACTTGTATACTCAACACTATGACCTGCACCAAGATTTCCAGCACCTCGTTCTGTAATTACTGAAATTTTTTCTGGTGAATATGGGTTTGAAACTGGATTGAAATTTCCTACACGGTCATCATCATCGTCAACATCAATTACATAAAATCTTTCACTTGTTGCAAACCCACTTGAAACAGTTGAAAGATAAAAACCAACTGTTTCTGTAACAAAACCTACTCTAAAAGAACCTTCTGGGAAAGCATCAATAGCAGGTTTATCTATTGTTAGTGTTGGTACAGTAATAGTTGAAACACTTAGAACACCATCTGCATTGTAATAATATAGTTCATAGTCATCTGTGCCAAATCCAGTAATAACACTATATCCATCAGCAGATAAGTATTCACCATACCCAACAGTGGCACCAGAACCAATCGGTTCTAGTAAAATCATTCCAGTAGTTAAAATGTCACTATTACCTCCTCCAAAATGATAAAATGTATTGCTACCAGTACTAATACCACCAATGATTGAAGTATGAATTCCTATAACATCTGTTGTTCCAATACTTACAATTTCTGGTAAATTTCCAGGTTGAAATACTTGAGGAATATCTAAGTCATCTGTAATAACATTTCCAACTTTAATTTCTCCTGGAGCTTTTGGATTTTCATCACCAAACTGCTCTTTACTCATTCCAACTGCTAAATCACCAGAATTTATAAATCCAATAAAATCACTTATTAATTCTGCACCATAATCTCTATCCATTGGCCTTTGCCAATATTTTATTCCATGATAGTTAGTATGACCATAAACACCTGAATCACTATTGCATTTTCCTGGTCCACCATCCACTACAACTTCATAAACTTGATAATTTTCTGAACTTTGTAATCCACCTTGACCGTAAGAATTTACAGTATAATCATCAACTAATTCCCACTTCAAGTTCGTTCTACAACCAGCATTAAATCTATCATCATACGATTTCTTAACATTATCTACAGCATCATTAATTCTCTCTAAGTTTTGTGCGCCATCTCTGTCCATGTTGACAATGACATCTAAAACCTCATCAATTTGAACATCAATTAAGATTAATTGGTCTAATACTGCATCTTTTTGTTTTTCTTTACTTTCTAAATCCTCTTCTAATCTCTCAATGATACGTTGAACTGCAGACATAATATTATGTTCTAAAAAATCTTTTTATAATGGTATTTATTTCTTATAATTGCTTCCATTGAGATGGGTGGGTGCATCCTTGGTGGTGCTTATAAAATTCTGGTTTAAGTGTAACTCTTAAATCACCAGCAATTGCACATCGTTCATTTACTCTTGGAATTGTCTTTTTTGTGTGATGATAAGTTCCTGTTGGCATTAATAATACTGTTCCCTCATGTGGGGTTATGGTATAATGGTTGCAATTAAATTTATTAAACCCAGTCATAACATTATGTTTGTCCGCAACATCAAACCATCCCTGACATACTTGGTTATGATTATCATCTGGCACTCTGCTTACAACGAATTTATCGGAACTGTCGTCAGTATTTAAGTAATATACAAAACTTATATTTGCTTCATTGTGTTTATGAAATGCTAATGATGGAGTAGTGTTATCACGATGATATACCACCCAAGATTTTACAATATGATAATCCATCAAATTATAATCAATTTCAAGAACTTCTAGATATTCATTTAATGCTTCTTTTAGTGAAATAAAGAAATCAGAATATTCTTCTTTTAGATGTACAAAGATTCTAGAAGATGCTTCTGGAGATTCGTATTCATATCCATTAAACCAATATTGTTTCAAACTTTCAAAATGTTTTTCCTTGAATTCAGAATGACATTTTATTTCAGTCTGATGAACTGCTAAGGGAAAAATCTCATGCGTTTTTCTCATATCATATCATATCATAACTTATATTCACTATTATCTCCTGGATAATCTTCTGGTGTCAACCCCTTGTATTCTGGAATATTTTTAGCAACATCTTTTCTTTCAGCAGTTATTGTATAGTAACAATCAATCTTTGAACCAGTATTATTTTTTATAATTATAGTTTGACCCCACTCTATCCTATCAAAGTACAATTCCTGATGCATTTTAATCGGAGTCAATTGAACTCCTAAAGTCTCCATATCAACCAACCCTTTCCAATAATCAGGTATTTCTATTTTATTATTATTGGTGAGTCTTCCTCTAAAATAAACTTCTGCTGCTGGTCCTTCAAGGCAAACGTAACGTAATCTATGATCTTTTTTAGTGGGATGTAAAATATCAAATGGTTTTTTAGAAATTGCAATTGCATAAGTTGCATTTAATGTAGATGCTGAAGAAATCCAATCAACTGCCGTTCCAGTTCCACCAACAACTAAGGCACCATGAACAAATCCATTTGCATTATCAATAGATGTTCCATTTCCTATATTAATAGCATTTTTTAAGTCAACACCATTCTTCAAACTCAATGCATTCTTAATTGTGGTTCCCAACTTTGTTGTTAATCCAGTAAATGTACTAATAGCAAATACATTTAATGTTCCGATGATATTTGTAATTCCAGTTACTTCCAATGATGCGGGAACTGATAGACCAGGGAGAGGTGGTCCAATCATTACTGTTGCTCTAGCAAGACCAACTTGTAGTGTTGCACCGCAATAAACTGGCCCATTTAAAACTGCTGTACCTGGAGTAACTCTACCAGTACCAGTTAAGAATGAAGTATCAACTTGTCCTACAATAAGTTTATCCCCTACTGTAGAAATTGAAGAAAGGGCAGGCATAATTAACCACCTATAATTTTCAAGAATTTTTTGAGATTTCCTAAACTATTCAGAAGTTGTCCAATAAATGAACCTTGGAATATATCAACCAAAGAAGCACTAGACTGCTGAACACCAGCTGCTGATTCTACATAGTTACCCAGTAATGATGTAGAATTAGTTGCAGCAATATCAATATTTGTTCCTCTTACTCTACTTGCAGGAGCATCCATTTCAACGATTTTTCCTGCTTGAATGGTTACTTCACCATCACCTGCCTCACCCATTATACGAATACTCTTTGCTTTTAATGTAATTTGACCATTTGGTGCTTCAAGAACAATATCACCATTTTTTGCAATTATTGACTTTGCTGGTTCAGCTGCCTGCGAATTGAGACCACAAACTTCTATTGAATTTTTTAGAACAACATCTGATTTATCACCATCTTGATAATAAGTAAATCCAGTAGCCTCATCAGTAATGACAGAATAAGAACATTTCTTCCCACCAATTATCGTTCCAGCTTGAACTCTGTATCCAAAACCTTGTTGCCACCATTCCTTTTCTTGTTCTGCCATTTAATATATAAACTAGTTTTCTTTATTTATTATACACAATCGACATAAGAAACAACACCAACTTGGTTGAATGTTCTAACCTTTGTATATAGTGGAGTATATTTGAGAATTGGATATATAGATGCACCATCACCAGTATTGGTAATTATTTCTACAGTGGGATATTCTGAAAATCTAGAATTACAGGTAAGAGAAGTTACTCCAATTATAGAACCATTAGGTGCAAGTATTGGAGTATATGAACATGGTCCCATCACAACCCTATCACCAGAAGTATATCCAATACCTGGAGTTACTGGAACGACAGATGTAATTATACCAACACTAGTAGTTCCGACACCTACTGGTTTATCGATTAATGGAATACTGACTGAATCTTTTCCATTATTCAACGATAAAAATAAAATATTATTTTCACTTGGGAAGTTATCTTCAAGTGTTTGAATTTGTAGTGTACTTATGTTGGATTGTACAATAAACTCTCCTTGTAATTTAGTACCTGAAGCCAAATCATCTGGAGTTACACCACTGATAGTATATCCAACTTTTTCACCATCATTTATGTTTTTCGTAGACAATGTAACATTGAATGATTCACCTTCACTAACTCTAGGTTTATCACTAGACAATTTGTAAGTGCCACCGGGAACTATAGGTTCTCTTTTATTAGTTAACGGAATCTGAATTGAACTCCTTCCATTATTCAGTGTTAATCGAATAACTTTATCTTCTTCTGAATCATTTATTATAGTTTTAATTAATACTTGACTTTTATTTGAATTAACAACGAAGTTTCCAGTTAAAGAACTTTCAGGAGATAAATCACCAGAATTTACACCACTAATTGTGTATGAAACTCTTTGTCCATCATCAAGGTTAGTTGTTGATAGAGTAATTAATACATTCTCACCTTTAAGAAGAGTTGATTTATCACTAACCAGTTTATACCGAACACTATTAGGGTCAGGGTCTGGAGTGGGTCCAGGTGTTGGTTCAGGAGTTGGATCTGGATCTGGGATTGGTTCTGGAGTTGGTGGTTCGGGGGGTTGTGGGTTTATATCTCTAATAGTAACCGATGAAAATGCTTTTCCATTATTTAAAGTCATCCTCATGACTTCAACTAATTCATTTAATGAATCTATAACAGTTTTAATCGTAACAGTTGCTTGTCCATCATTTCCGATAGTAAAGAAACCAAGAGTTTTTCCACCTACAACATCATTATCAGATATTCCCGATAGTGAATATCCAACTGAAGTATTACTGGGTACATTAGTTGTTTTTAAAGTAAATGTTACGGATTCTCCTTCATCTATAGAAGTTTTAGATGCACTAAGAGTATATGTAGCATCTATTGGTGACGGTGGCTCTGGAGGTAGAGGTGGATCGGGTATTCCTGGTGGGGTATCTGGGTCAATAGGAATCGGAGGAGGTGATGGTGGTGTAACAGGAGTCGGACCGGGGGGATCAATATCAGGAGGTGTAGGGGGTTTAGGAGTTGGCCCGGTACTTCCACCACCCGGAGGAGGTGGTGTAACACCTGGTGGTGACTCACTAGGATCTGTTGGTTCTGGTACTAGTAAAGGAGTAGCCACATCATTTACAAACACTAAAGTATTTGCAACTAATGTTCCATCTTTATCAAAAAGATTAAAGAACATTGTTTCAACTGCTTCTGGTTCACTATCTTGTTTTACTTTGATAATCAAAGATGCAGTATTATTGTTAATGTTAATTTTTTTATTTAATTTTTTTAAATTAATATCACTTAAATTAATATCACCAGTAATATCATATTCCAATTTTGTACCATCAGGAGTATTTGTCGTATTAATAGTAAACTCTACAGTATCACCTTCAAATACTGTATATTTGTTTGCTGTAACAAGATACGTTGGAGGTGGTGCTAAATTTGTATAATCACCTTTACAAAATCCAGTCCCTGCATTAATAACATATATTCCACTAATAGTTCCATTTTCTATATTTACACCAAGTTCTGCTCCAGTACCATGATTTGTATTATCAATTATTGTTGCACTTGGTGCTTTTGTATATCCTTTACCTGCATTAAGAACTTCAACTGTTAAAATTGAACCATCATCAGCAACAATAGGAACTGCTGCTGCTTGTACACCATCACCATATATTCTAATTTCTGGTGGTATACATATTGCTGCCTTTATTCCTGGTGGTAGTGGTGTTATGCTGTCTTGTTTTGATGGATTAATTGCTTCTCTAGAACAATCTCTAAATGGTGAATTTCCAGTATAACCAAATAATGAAGTAAAACCCATTGCTTCGTCAATAGATTCATTGACACCTTTAAGAAGATCTAATTTACTTAATGTTCTTGCCCAACTATCTTTATAATTGCTAAGTGGTCCAGTCAAAGGACTCCATGTTGATGCGGGCTGGCACTTTAATTGATCGCAACCTATGAAATTTAAAATCTGCTGTGCAACAGAAGATACCTGACTCAATACACTACTAATCTGAGATAATCCACCCAATAACCAGTCAAGTCCAGACATGACTGGTTCTAGTATATCATCAAGAAGTTCCATCATTTTTCCAAGAATACCAGCAGTAAACTCCTCAGCAGCACAAAGAGGTGCATTGATAACTCTACCAACCATATTTGTTAGTAGATTTTCAATAAATTGTAAGAGTTTTGGTAATAAATTTTCAAATAAACAAAAGATAATATTGATGATATTTTTTGTTGCTTCTGCTACTGGAGGATGTTGTGGTAATGGTAAAATTTTTGCAATAAAATCTCTAAACAGTGATGTTACGAGGTTTATAATTGCACCTCTCATATTATTGACAATGAATTTCACAACGCCAGCAATTCTGCTTGCAAACCCCTTTATTGATTGTGCAATATCAACAAATGTATTTGTAATTGGGTCAATATAACTTCCTTGGAATTCTTGTATGACAGAAATAAATCCAATAAAGTCGTTCAATATACTGGAAATTTTTCCAATCAAATTATCATTACAACCATTTTCTCTAACTATCTTGACTGTAGATAAAATTGCTGCATGTTTAGCAGATGCTTTATCTTCTCTTGTTAGTTTATCTGCACCAGGGACTGTAGTTGTATCTCCTTCAGGAGTTGTGGGTTCTGATTCAGGAGATGGTATTTTGCCAGGAGTTGCACTAGAACCTGCATTTGGCAATGGGTTTGGTGATGTATCTGCACTTCCTTGTGTGACAGTGCTTAATGCTTTTTGCTGTGTTGGTCCTTGAACTAATTTTCCTCGACTGGCACTAAATGGTTTTAGTTCGTCTTTTATAGATTCTAATGGAAAACTACCAACACTTTCATTTCTATGAATACAACCAACAACTACTGGTTGCTGTGCTTCTTCACCATCAATAAAAAATCCGAAGGCAGTTTCTCCACCAGTTAAACGCAATGTTTGACCAACACCACCCTGAGCAGCACCATCAGCACCAGTTGTCATTACATGCGCCCAAGGCAAGTCGTTATCAGGCAATACCTCCCTATCAAAAGGATGATACCCAATCACTCTTACTTTACATCTATATGCCCAAGCAGTTCCTAATGGATTTTCAACAGATAATGTGTCTGGGTCGGTCATTTCTGTTCTCCAAACAGCTGCTGGAGCAATTTGACCTATCCACCAAACAAATCCGTCTTTTCCAATAAAATTGGATTTTAGTAAAGAACCTTCAATCATTTTTTATCAATCTTCGTAAACTAAACACTCTGGCTCTGATGGGTTAGCATCACAGTAAAGTTCCAATGGAGTTGGATCATGATGATCACCTCCATCAATATCTGCTTTATGATTTTCTGCATACTCTTCTAATTCATGCAGTTCTGTTTCAATGTGCCGACGTTGTTGTGGAGATATAGTTGAGTTGTCTAAAATCTCTTTATCAACTTTGATATGCTTTTCGATACTTTCCATATTTACCTCTTAGTTAGATTTGCCATATACTCCGTAACTATCTCTAATAAGTTTTAAAGTAGTTACCATTTGATTACCTTCTATGTGGTGCCTTAATTGACTTATCAAGTAATTTCCACTTTGTTCGGGTTCAATATTACTAGAACCACCTCTAATTTCAGGAAATTCACAATATATAAGATCACCCGCCTTCAAAATAATATTACATGGTACTGTCATATTTAGGGACTGAGTGAAGAGTAAATTGTATCTTGCTGCTGCTTTTGCCATATCTGCAGGATCTCTTCCTGATGGGGTTGAAATGTCCTCAGTATTATCTAGAACACCAGTATCGGCAATTCTTACCATCTGTCGAGTCCATCCTTCACCCAATTCTTCTGATAATGCAATATCATTATCAGTCCCCAAAGTTAACTTAATTTGTTCTTTTAATTTGTAAATATATGTTTTACAAATTCCATTATAGTAATCATAGAAGTATGTTTTATTTACATACATACCTACTCTTAGTGATTTTAACAAATCAATATTTTTTTCAATACCATAATTTAAGATTCTAAATTGAGGTTTAGTATCATCATATGATGTTGCTCCTGTGTAAGTATAACTCTGAATCTCCGTATTGTCAGCTGACCCAGAACCAATTTGTGTGTTTGAAACCAAACTTTCTATACTTTTAAAGTTAAATCCATCTTTATTCTCCCAGAAAAAGAATCCAGCAGTTCCTTTTGCTTCACCTTCTGTACTTCCATCACCAGCATTTCCCCCACCACTATCTTCTGCTACTATTGGTAACCCCTTTGTTCCCAACCAAGTAAGAACTCTAAATGGTTTTCTTATGTTTCCTATAAAACTATATGAATTAGAAGTTTGTTCAATATTTTCTGATTCATATTTTGTCGTCCCCAAATCTTCTTCCAGTATCTTCTCTACTGTAGGTTTTAGATTACCTGTATATTTTCTTAAACACCTTGATTTTTCATTATTTATTCCTTCATATGAAGTGAAATGAATAGTGAAGTATTCATTAGTATCTCTAGGATTAATATTACTAACTTTAAATACATACATTGAGTATTCCTCGTCCAATGTAAATTCACCACTAGCAGTTTCAACACTAAATACAAATTTTTCACCTCCCCTAATGGGTAGAGAATTATATAATGATGTTGTATTAACAACTGTTACTGACATGGTTACACATGGAGATAAAATATCCTCATAGTAATCAGAATGGATAATTAAATTGGATATATCAACTTCCGTCTCTCCATCTAGAGATGTTATGACGGCATAATTAAATTGTAAACCACTTACTGCTTCGTTTGCCATTAGGTATCGTTTAGATTGGTTAAGAATATCTTTTTCATTAAACTATTTACCAAAGAAGTATTGGAGGATGGAATAGGAATTAGTTGCTGAGAAGAACCTCCCCCACCAGATATAGAAGGTGCTCCACCCACACCACCAGAAGATGATGTGCTTGGTAATGTTATAGGTACAATTTTAACTCCAGAACCTGGTTTATCATAAGATGGATAGTGTCTAATACTTTCTGGTGTCCTTTGTAGTCCTTTTGAATCTAATTCAAACCCACCTATAGCATTGGGGTCTATTTGTCCTTTTGGTACTGCTGTTCCGATGGCAGTAGATAAACTTTCAATAAACTCATCAAATTTTTTGGTTTGTGTAAAATTCTTCCCATAATGCTTTTCCCAATCAACCATAACACCAAGTTCAACTAATGCTGTGGGTGATGCAGCACCAGCATTTACTGTTGCATTTCCCTGAGTGCTTGTTCTAAAACTTCCAAGTTCGGGATTGGAAGATGAAAATTCACTTAACGCAGTATTGATAGGTGCGGCAATATTTGAATCTTCATCGTCTCCAGGTCTTGTTATGGTCATGAATCCCGTACTTCCTTTGGCATCAAAATGAAGTGGTAAAACTCGAACACCCTTTTTAGATTGCGATTTGATATACTTATCATATGCTTGATATGAAGAAAATGACTCTGGTTTTACAATAGCAACATTATATCCTTTTGCTTCTAACTTTGCTTTTAATTTTTCTGCAGCAGGATCTTGATGCTCACGTTCTCGACCATCAGCACCAGTTGATCTAGATTGTTCAAAAGATGTTTTGGCATCAGTATCTGGAAATTTTCCAGATAAAGAAGATGGAACATGGTCCAAAGGAATAATAATATCATGTGATCCTTTAGAAGAAATACCTGCCATTTTCTCTTTTTTAACCACATCTGGTGATGATTTTGAACCATATGCCCCATGACCCACAAATGCTTGTGTTCCTGCAATTCTTCCTTGAACACCAAATCCATTAGATATTTCCTTAACATTTTTTATTCCAGGAATTGCAGTTCCTTTTGGTGCTGCAATATCAATTCCAGCATGAGAACTACCAGATTTTCTACTCACATGAGCATTCTGCTCTTGCTCGATATATTTCTGCAATGTTGCATCATCTGGTGGATTATCAGGATTTACGTTAATTTGTGCATTAGTAAATGTAAAAGGTATCTTTCTTGACAACAAATTCTTAGCAATTTTATACGCACCTTTCCTAGCAGCAGGAAAACCTTCTGGTTTACCATAAAGTTCATGATCTGGTCCAATATGAAAATGGTCACCACGAGAATCTCCAGTATTACCTTGTATAAAAGTATTTTCTCCTTCCAATCCTTTATGTAGATTATCGAGCATTGATGATTGGGGGTTTTCTGAAGGTGGTGCTTTGGGTAATAGTCCAAACCCAGTTAAAAAATTAGTGAATTGATCGGAAAATCCTTTAAATGATCTCAAAAATCCGTCATAAGCATTTTTATCTTTTATATCTTTTAGAGAGTCTTTTTGTTCTTGTATGGACTCTGTTGTCACATCATCTTGTTTATTTTGTGTTGCTTCATACACTCTATCACCAACAAAACCTCCTAAAAAATCACCTGCCATACTACCCACAACAAATCCGAGACCAGGAACAGGTATAAGTGCCTGTCCAATCATCCCTCCAAGTATTCCACCAGCAAGAGCTCCACCAGCACCTGCTGCTGCTTCTCCCATACTTTCCCCCTCCATCAATCCAGTAGCAAAATCAAGTCCTGCAAATATTGAATTTAAGATACCAATAGACTTTAACGGACCAAATTTTATTTTTGAACCAGAAAATTTAGGTTTTTTTGGTTTTCCTGATGGTTTTTGGGGTTTTCCTGTTGTTCCTTTTTGTGGATACATGCCCCCAAGTAAACCAGCGGTGTCTACGGCACCCGATGCGAAATTACTCAGTAAACTACCAGGATTACCAAATAAACCACCAACATTTAAATTTTGTAATTCCTTTATCTTTCTCTTCTTTGGAAGATTTATTGCATCCAAAGCATTTTTTTCTCTGTCAATTAATAGAGAAAATGATTCATAATCTTGCTGCATTTTTGGCAGTTCTCTTTTAGTTCTGCTATTGAATGCGGCAATATTATTAAATGCCGATACTAATGGTGATGATACTGCTTTTGCTTTTGCCATTATCCGTCAACAATATTGTAAGTTAGTTTTGAATACATGGTTAAAAAGTTTTCACTATCACCAGATGCTAACTGTGGAACTGTTGGTCCTTCATTTTTACCTGGAAGAATAGTAGGAGAACCCCCTCCAGATGCTTGCTGTTGTGGTGCCGCACCAGACAAATCTATTGGAACAACACTTGACGACCCACCACCAGAATCTGATGGTATTGGTTGAGATATTGATTCTATTTGTTCTGGTGCCCTTTGTAGTCCTCTTGGATCTAATTCAAACCCACCTGTAGCATTGGGGTCTATTTTTGCAACTGGAAGTTTTCCAATTTTACCACCAGGACCAAAGAAATAATTTCCTCCAGGACCTCTTCTCTTACCCTGTCCAGGATATCCTCTAAATGAAATTAAATCACTAACATAGTCACGAGATTGTGCTGCTACTGCAGTATTATTTTTGAATTGCTTTAACACATTTGATGCCTGTGCTGCATTACCGGGTTTTCCGATAAAATCAGAAAAGTTTTGTATACCACCAGTACCACTAGTTAGTTCTTTTATTTTTTTAATTCTTTCTTCTGGTGTTTTTCCAAGTTTTGCTTTTATTGGACCATATACATCTTCTGCATCAGGGTCTTTACTTGGAATATCATATATCATTGATGATATTGGAGTAAACTGTTCTCTCTCAGTCATCTGTCCAAATAAATCACCATAAGGTGTGAGTGGATTATCAACACGATTTAACGCTACTTGCATAACATCTGCTTGATTTTGTAATCCAGTTGCTTCTAATGTTGATGCAACAGCAGCCAGATTCTCACCTGCTACTGTAGAACCAGTAGTATCTCCTGTTGGTGTTGCTACTGGTGGTGCTGGTGATGGGTCATCATTTCTATCTTTACCTAAAAATCCAGATATCGTTCCAGCAAATCCATCAACAATACCTTTTAATGAATCAAGGAAATTAAATTTTTGATTTTCTTTTTCTTTTTGTATCTCGGGTTTATTTTCCAATGCATTTACTGCTCCAGCTCCACCAATCACCGCACCACCAACTGCTAATGGAGCTAGCAGTTTCCCTAGACCACGAGATCTACCACCTCTAGGTTTTACTTTACTTGCTGATTTACGTGGCATATTAACATCAAGATTAATACCACTACCTCTACCTGAAGATGCTTTTGGTAGATTTGATAATTGTGAAACAATTTTAAATAAGGTTTGCCTTACTAACTTAGCAACCTCAAAACTTTCAGTAAATGAAGTAACAAGATTCTTTAAATTTTTTCTTAATCCATCAACATTCTTTTTATTTGCAAAGAACTGTAAGAAACCTAAAGCATTATTATATGTGTCTAAGAACTTATCTAAAATATTTGTTGGTTTAGACGCATCAATATCTTTTATTTTCTTTTGATAGTCACCTGTTAATTTTTGTACTATGTTTGTTGTTTCTTGCCGTACATTTTTTAGAGTATTCTGAACTTGGGTTACTTGGGAACCCTGTGATTGTCTAACTTGCTGTATCTGAGTACTTAATCCTGCACCAACATCTGTTATCTTTTTATCAACATTTCTATTCGTGATATTAGTTGACTTAGCAATCAACTGATTCACTTGGTTCATAATATTCTTTGGACCCATATTTCCACCTAAGGGGTCCTTAGTTTTTGATTCCTTTACTGAATCAATTTGTTTTTGTAAATCACCAGATATATTCTGAATTAATTTATTGTTTTCTTTGGTAATATTTTTAACAGAGGTTTGTAAATTCGTTATATTTGATTCTCTTCTCTCAACAATATTTCCTACTTGTCTAACTATTAATTTATTATTATCTTTTATTTTGTCACTAACTGTTCTGTTAACAAGGTTAGTGACGTTTTGTATTGCACTATTAAGTTCATTTTGTATATTACTAGAAATTGTATTAACAATAGAACTTATATCTGGATTAACTGCCTTTACCGTTGCCTTCTGAAAACCAACATTTTGCTGCCCAGCAGCATCTACTACAGAGTTCTCAATTGGTGAACCACCAGTAATAAACTGCTGAAATGAATCAAGACTTGCAGGTGGATTACCTGTAATTGCTTCTGGATTTATAGGTGGTCTAACGGGCATTGTTTTGCTGTTGTTGTTTTAACTGTTCCTCTTCAATATGCTGCTTCAAAAGTCCAACATAAACATCTCTTTCCCAAGGAATCATACTTTCTACCTCAGTCAAAGAATATTTATGAAACTGTAGCAAAGCAAAATTTATTCTATAGTATGCCTCAAGATCCATATGAGACATAATCAGCCGAAAAAACTCGTTAATCCCTCCAACGTAACTGTATTTAACACACCAGTTTTAGGATTCTTTACTGATATTGTGTGAGAAAGTTTTGGCATGGTTTGAAAAAACTTTTCAATTTCTTTAAATTGTTCTGAAGTTAAACCTTCAACAAATTCTAAAAGTTCTTGCTGCGTACAATCTGCACCAGCCCATGCTTCTTCTGCGTTAAAAACAGTATCAATACATGATGCAATAATATTAAATGACTTTTCAATATTACTTTCATCCTGAACATCATTAAAATCAAAATTATTTTTAATAAATTGATCTAATGATGGATACTTCATTCTCATTATTAAATCAGAACCCAAATTAATGTCAGGATTGTGATTTGTATCTTTATGAACTTTTACTTCATCAACAAACACAGTTACTGGAACTTGTGTGTTGCTATCATCATCATAACATGTAACTAAAAGATCAATTGATTCACCTACAGATTTTCCTCTAACATTTAAGAAAATATATTCAATATCAAATGTTGGCAATTCATCTACTTTAATGTCTTTTGTTAAAATGCACTCAGATAATACCTGTTTAATTGCATTTGTAATTTGCATTGCATCTCTTGTTTCTAATGCAATAATTAATACTTTTTCTTCTCTAACTAGAAATGGTCTGTATTTAATCTTTTTTTCGTTAGATGGTAATTCCAACTCATAAGTTGGGGTAGATATTTTTGGTAAAGGCATAATGTTTCAGTAAACTTCAGTAAAATTATTTAGAATAGATTTCCAATTGCATTAAATATGTCGTCAAAGGTTGGAGTTATATTTCCAGTTGGTAGGGTTGATACATTACCACCATGCTTTTCATAAACATATCTAGAGTATGAAAACTCAACAGTAACTTTTGTTATTGTGGAACCTTCATATGATAATGGAATTGCTGATATATTTGTTGGAAATGCATCAATTAGTCTATATGTTATTGTTGGTACACTTTGTAAGTTTTCACCCCCTTGTGATGGATTTTGTCTGAAATTCCTTTCAAATTTAACTATTGAAATAATTCTCTTATAACTATCAGGATATCTCATCCTGAAAAATTGATTTCTATCTTTTTGATTGCCAAATCCTCTTGCTGATGGTGCTACTGGTCCATTAGAAGATTGTAACGGGTTTATATAATTCATCCATTCTTCAAATACTCTCATAATTTTATAGTCATTATCAATATAAAATGTTAATTGAACAGGAGCAAAAATTCTTCTTGTCGGAAATCTTTCTATTACACCCTGACGAGAACCCATTTCCTCTGCAACATCAAAAGTTGCTCCTGGAATTACTGCTTCGGCACAGAAAAAATCATAATAAGTATTCATTGCTGCATCAATAGTTATACCACTTTGTTGCATCCAATCTAATAAATCATCACCTGCACTACCATTTCCCAGATGCAATGCAACTTTAAATTGACTACTAAAAGATACGTTACCTAGTACGTCCATCCCACCAGCAAGTGTGAGACCCCCCTCATTTCTGGGAGTGGTCATCTTCATATATAATGGACCTAAATCTGGTTGTCCAGCGTTTTGATCTGCCATTTATAAATATGTTTTATAGAAGATTCCTATACTATGTATGCCACATAAAGACGACTCTGGTTATAGACAAGGCAAATTTAAACCACAAAAACCAGAAAAATATAAAGGTGACCCAACAAAAATTATTTATAGGTCATCATATGAATTAAAGTTTATGCGATATTGTGATTTGACTGAAAGTGTAAACGAATGGAGGTCTGAGGAGTTTTTTATACCATACCGTTCACCTTTAGATAATAAGTTTCACAGGTATTTTCCAGATTTCTTTGTGAAATATAAAGACAAAAATGGAACGATAAGAACTATGGTTGTAGAAATCAAACCACAAAAAGACTTAAAAATGCCTGAACAAAAACCTAAACGTAAAACAAAATCTTGGGCTTATAGTGTAAAAACTTGGGCAGTTAATCAGGCAAAATGGGAAGCAGCAAAAGAATGGTGTGCTGATAGAAAATATGAATTTAAAATACTTACCGAAAAGGAGTTGGGAATAAAACTAAAATGAATAACGAAGAAAATGAATATGACTATCAAGTAAATTTAACAATAGAAGATATACGTCTTCTACAACATTGTGTCCAGGAAACACTCAAGTATTGGCCAGGTTCTCCTGCTAGACCCGCCGATGAACAAGAACACTTATGGTATATGAGAGATTCTCTTTTCAGAATAACGATGGATTATAATTTTAATAAAGGATAAAATATGATCGCTGAAACTATTAATAAATCTGCTGGTAAAAAATTTAGAAGTGGTAGTTGGTGGACAAATGCCCTCATGAATGAACTTCTAAATTATCAAAATAAAGATATTAGCCAGTCAGATACTGGATTTATTATTCCTGGTGATCTTGTATTTTTCATGTACTCAGCAAAATATCCACAAAAATACCTCTACTGGGATATGCATCCATTATCATTCATAGTAGATGTAAGTCCAAGAGGAGGTAGTTTTACTGGAATTAATTTACATTACCTAAATCCACAATATAGAAAAGGATTTGCAAAATCCCTCATAAATAAAACAGGAATAACTAATGCACCTAAAAAGACTATACATAAATATCTTTTCACTGGTGTAATGAGTGATTTAATGAAAGTTCCCAAATCAGAATGGGGTGAAGTATCGATATTACCTACCGAATCTTTTGTAAACAAAGATGGTAGAAAAGTACCTAAGTACAGAGTTTGGGACGCACCTTAAATGGCATATCTAATTGTAGAAGATGATTTACATACATGTCCAACTTGTGGACCTTTTGGTATTACTTTAGGATTAAGATATGACCCAGTAACGGGACAATATCAACTAAAAGAAGAAGGACTAGTTGGATACGATACTCCATTAACTGCCATATTTTATCAGGATGGTACTTGGACTATGGATGCTATCCAAGACCCACAATTATTTGAAAATGGTGATGAAAACAAACCAACACCACTAACACAATCTTTAAGCACATCACTAAGACAAAAAACTCAACAAGCACATGTAGCAATAGGTGGTAATGCTGGTGGTCATAATCTTCATCCAACTGCACAAGTATCTCAACATACTGCTGTACCAGGAGTTTTAAATCAATTTCCTGGCACAGATCCAGGATTAGCAGGACCAATCCTGGATTTACTTCCAGGAAACGTAATAGAACCAGAAGGTAATACAGACCCAACTCAAACACCAGCACCAAATGTAACCCCTGATAAATCAACACAAGGTGGACTTGGTTTCGCATTCCCGTTAAAATACCCTTTAGATGTTCTAGAAACGCAGCAAGATTTCCTAAAAATAGAACAATTTGAATTATTAAAATCTGGTGATATTGGTGTTTTTGGAGACCCAGGAAGTGTAGTAAAGGATGGGTTAGTACCACTTGGGGGAAGGCAGAAAGAAACTAAAGGAAGACTTTATTTGCCAATTCCAAATAATGCGGCAGATAGTAATGCAACTGCATGGGGTGCAGATCAAATGAATAATTTGACTGCTAGTGTAGTTGCGATGACAAGTCAAGACATAAAATCAGGAATATTTAATGCTTCAACAGCAGCTGGAGTATTATCAGCAGGACTGCAGCAGGTTGCTGCTATTAATCCAGCACAGGCAATAGCAATTGGACGTGTTGTCAAACAAGCTGGTGGAATGGATGCAGTACAAGGTCCACTTTTACAGCAAGTACAAAGTATGATAACATCTGCATTATTAAAACAGGCATCTTTCGATGTTCCTGCAGAGCAAATACTAGCAAGAAGTGGAGTTGTTCCAAACTCAAATCTCGAGCTTTTATTCAGTAATGTGACATTAAGAGAATTTACCTTTTCTTACAGAATGAGTCCAAGAAGTGATCGTGAAGCACTAGAGGTCAGAAGAATAATACACTTCTTTAAAAAAGGAATGGCAGCAAAGAAAACATCTGCAGCAGGTGCTTTAAATGCCGGAACATTTTTAAAAAGTCCAAATGTATTTGAATTGGGATATAAGACAGGAGGAGAATCTAATGACATTATTGGTATGAATAAGTTTAAACTGTGTGCATTAACAAATTTTGCTGTTAATTATTCACCAGACGGACAATTTTCTGCATATGAGGAAGGTCAACCAGTATCTTATAATATTGCAATGTCATTCTCTGAACTTGCACCAATATACGAATCAGATTATACAGATTCATCAACTGTAGGTTTCTAAAATGTCTTACTTCTCTAATTTACCAAATGTACAATATCAGCAAAATCCAAAAGGCAATGGTTCTTTAAATGATTTTTCCACTGTTAAAAATTTATTTAAAAGACCCAAAGTAAGAACGGATATATTTAATAATATAACAAACTTCCAAAAATATGAAATACAAGATGGTGATAGACCAGATACACTAGCAAAAAGATTTTATGGTGATTCCAGTTTGGATTGGGTTATAAAAATATCCAATAATATAATTAATTTAACTGATGAGTGGCCATTAAGTAATGAGTCATTAAATAATTACATGCTTGATAAATATGGAAGTGTAGAAAAACTAGCAGAAGTTCATCATTACGAAACAATAGAATTTAAAGATTCATTTGGAAGAATGGTTATACCTGGTGGTCTTAAAGTAGACACATCTAAAAGTGAAACTGTAGTGACTAATACTAATTCAAACTCATATTTTACCAGTTCATTTCCAAGTCCAAAAGCAAATACAGTAGTTAGTGTAAATCTAAATCAAAAAGTCGTAGTATATAATAGATCCGGTGGAGCAAGAGATTATAATATAACTAATATTGACACAAATACATCATTTCTAGAGATATCATCACATGGGGATAAAAATAATCTTATTGGAATAAATATATTAAATAATTTAGAGTCTTGGCCAACAGGCTGGGGTGGTAATTTGACAGTTTTCTTAAGAGATGGATCTGATTTCACCATTTCTATTGATGACGTTATATTAGATAATAAAGTGAGAATACCAGCAAGATTATTTGAATTCACTGGAACTATAATTGATGGTGTCTTACAACCAACTTTTAACTTTACAAGAGAAACAGAGTAAATGAACTTTCCTAAACCAGGCATGAAAGTCTTCATTGAAGAAGATGGTCAGATAGTAGAATATTTAACCCCCAGTGGTCAAATTGAAACGATCAAAAGTCGTATAAAAGCAGTAACAAATCAAGAATATGAGATACAACAAAATGATAAAAAAAGAACTATCAATATAGCCAAACCAGCATTTGCTGGATTGTTTATAAGGGATTTGAGAGATATGATGTTTTATAAAAAGTCTTCTCAAAGAATTGATAAAAAAACAAAAAGAGGATTCAACGAAAGAACTGGAAATTAGAAAACCCCCCAAACGAAAAATTTGGGGGGCATTTTTTGGACCTTTTTTGTAAAAAAAGATCAATTTTGAAAACTCTTACTCAACTCTCAGCAAGTTTTTGGAAATAAGAGAGAGCATCATCTTCATCCTCATCATTACTATTGGATGACGAAGCAGTGATGTCTGGAGCATTAAAATCACTAGTTGAAGAAGATGTCGTATTGTAAGAAGATGCTTCGGAGAAGTCACCCTTACGTTCACGTTCCCATTGACTTTCTTCTTCTTCTTGAGATTCTTGGTCTTGGAACTTTGGAGTCGCTCTAGTATTTCCAAGAACAAGGTCAAGACGTTTCTTCAATAGATCATAAGACTTAAACTGATCTGGTGCAACAAAATCTTGCAAGTTGTACAGTTTATTATAAAGAGATTCTAGTGCATCATCATCACCTTCAAGCAATGCCGAAGTACGTGCAAATTCAGACGAATCGTAATTCCAGTAACCTGCAACCTTCTTCAACTTCAGTTTGAAGTTAGCACCTTCCCAGAAATCAAATGGGTTGATTGGTTCATCATCATCAAACTCAGGTTGCATAGCACCCATAATTTTATCAAAGATTTTCTTTCCGAATTTATACAGAAATACCCGTCCTTCGTTCTCGGGGTTAGCAGGGTCCTTAACAACATAGATGTTGGCATAGTAGGACAGTTTACGTTTTTGCTTACGTGCTTCGTCCTTATCTGCATCTGACCCAGAGTTCCACAGAACACGATTGTGTTCAGATACAGGATCGGTTTGTCCAAGAGTTGTCAGAGAGTTCTCAATGTACCAACCACCAGGTCCTTGGAAAGCATGAGACCATACTTGTGCCCAAGGGAGTTCACTGCCTTCAGGTGCAGGTAGGAATCGGATGACGGCAGAACCTACACCACTCTTGTCCATTACAGGTTTCCAGAGTCTATCATCACCCTTGGAACCGTTAGAATTCATTTTTTCGACTTGCTTCACCAGTTTCTCGGTGAGGCTACCCATGCGGGATTGTTTTTTAAGGTCAGAAAAACCCATTTGTATTCTCCGTATTTTTAGTATTGGATGTGTGTGTCGTATTGACTTATTAATTATAGCAGAAAGGGGTCCTAGTCGTCAAGGTTTTTCTCAAGTGTGTCTATTTGAGACTCAAGTATATCAAAAAACTCATTTACACTAGAACCTTCAGGGAGTCCAAAAATCTTAGCAGAATCTAGAATATTATTTCTTAGTTCTACTGCTTCTGGATCATCGGAGAGAGATAACCTAAAGATGAAATTTTTCTGTTTTTCAAGAAATTCTCTCATTAAATTTAGATGCTCTTGCTTTCCTGAACTATTTTCAAAAGGGATAGTTAGTAACTGTTCAAATATTTTTTGTTGCAATTTATCAAGTTCCATTACAGATTCTCTGACTACTTCTGAATCAAAAAATCTACTCATAGTACTATCTCCTTTAAAATATTTTTACATTTGGACTCATCAATATTTAGGAAAGGTTTATATTTCTTAATTCTTAAACTTATAGTCTCCCATATAGGATCATTGATATTTTTATCAAATCTTTTTACATATCCTAAAATATTATCAAGTATAACCATTGTTTCTAACGTAATAGCATTTTGTAAATGCTTTCTCAGTATATCTGGATGTTGATTTGGTTTGCATTCAAAAATAGTATTAAGGTTACTTTTAGAAATAAAAACCTCACTTTCTGTTTTAAACATATAAGTGAGGCTTTGCATTTTTTTTAACCAATTAAGATAATTTTTTTCACCATTGGCAATAATTTCACCTATCCAAAGCCTTTCTGGATCATCACATTCAACAAAGTTAGCTACAAAATATGCTTTGATTTCTTCGTCAGACTTTTGTCTAGACATTTTTTCAAAGAAGTATCTATCTTTTCTTTTATGAAATGAAGTTACAGATGCTCTAGATTTTCCACAGTATTTAAAATAATCATAACTTGACTTTGTGAAGTGATTCTTCATTGCCAAGTATGTTTTGTAAACATCAAAAGGGGTCACGATTAAAAGTTCAAAGTTGCTCTACTAGTTTTCTTAAGAAAATTCAATTTAGTTGCCTCACACTTAAGTTTTTCTTTAAGTGGTTTTGACATCAATTTAGGAACTGATTCAATCTCAATTTTATTTTCTTCGCAATATGTAACTATTGCGTCGATGTAACTAGTCTTTGAAACTTTTACAATGCTTTCAATATCTTGAGCAAATTTTTGTGGACATAAAAATTTATCTTTAATTGCGTCTTTAATATTTTTGTCCATATTAATTGGTTTTGCTATCAACAAATTCTCTAATGTATTCGACGAGAAGTTTAATATACTTCCCTTTGTCATATTCTTCATAGACTTCACACTCTCCATTTTCGCAGGCCATAATAATTACAAGTTTTTTGACAGGAATTTCTGTCATTTCGTATAGCATACAAGCATATGCTGCTGCTTGAACAAAATAATTTTCAATCCATTCTACTGGTTTTGGTTTTTTAGAAGTCTTAAAGTCAATGATGGCCAGTTCAGGTTCACCATTTTCCCCAGTATATTCTGCAATGCAATCTACTGTTCCAGCAATTCCTAACACGTCACTATAAAGTGAATTTTCAATCGCATGGATATTATTTATTTTATCCAGTTCTTTTTTTGCAATTTTAAATAGATAATCAGATAAAGGTTGTACTTTAGGTAACTCATTATTAAGCAGATAATTTTCTGCAAGAGTGTGCATGTCAGTACCACGACTTGTAGATTGTTTGGTTACTTTATTAGCTTCTGCTTCACCAACTCTTTTTCTCCAATCAATAAAAATCTGACGATTATAATGACTAGTAATTGAAGTAATAGATACAAGTCTTTTTACATTTTCCGCTCCAGGAATTTTATAGAACCTAACTCCGTCAATAGTTTCTCTTTCTAATCTAGGAAGATTTAAATCAATATGATTAAATTTATACATTCAAATTTAGTTCTATTTTTGCAGTTAGATATTCTTTAACTAATCCTGAACGAACAATATCATCAAGACCAAATTCAATTATATCAAAAGATGGCATTTTTCTCAAGATTGACATAAAATCACTAATACCATTTCTTTCATTAGTTTTAAGTAAGTCACTCTGCGATGCATCACCACAGAACATAATCTTAGAATTTTCACCAACACGAGTAATTATACTATCAAGTTCATGAAAATTCAAGTTTTGAAATTCATCAACAATAATAATAGAATTATCTAGAGTAGTACCACGAACAAAAGAAGTACTCCAAAACTTAATTGTTTCTTGTTGTTTGAGATTGCCATATAGCATCTCAAAGTCAGTTTCGGTAGGAAGTTGGAACATATACTTTACCATATTCTTATACGGAATTTGGTAAATGTCTGCCTTGTCTTCATGGTCACCAGGAAGAAAACCAATTTCTCTTGTGGCAACTAAAGAACGAATGACATAAATTTGTTCATATGGACTGATTTCATCCATCACTTCATGTAATGCTTTGTATAAAGTAATAAATGTTTTTCCAGTTCCTGCTGCACCATAAGCAACAATATTTTTACCTTCACTATAAGAATCAAAAAGTTTTGTCTGATTATCAGTCAAAGGCTCAATATTGAGAAGAAGATTCTTATTTAATGGCTTCTTCTTTTTCATTTGCTTAACCGTCATGCCAACTCCAATAGGTTGGTCACTTGTTCCTCTTTTTTTTCTAGCCATATCAAATTTTAAGGTTTCTTGCTCCAGGTTGCTGAGATGCTTTTTCTAACACCTGATTCCAACCTGGTTTGTTTTGAATAAGTTTGTTTTGCCAATCACCAACCTCACCAAATCCTGGTGAATTATATGGAGTATAATATCGTTCCCATTCAGGATTGTCAATTTTCCACTGGTCCCATTCATGAACACTCATCTTCACGTCTTTAGTTTCACCAGTTTCAATATGCTTTACAGGATAAGTTGCCATTCTTTATAAATTCATACAAAAATATTTAGACCCACTCCAGTGCCTCTGCACAGACAGGAAACTGACCAGAAAAGATGCACTTGCACTCATTAGCAATATCCATATGCTCTTTCTGTGTTCCATTGGCAGACCTCAGATCGATATAATGGATCCATGACCGAACTGAGCCTGTCATATAAAGTTTAGTCCCCACTGCCAAAGGAAGCACAAATCGAGCACATTCCTTTGCAATACCTTCATCAAGCATTTTTTGATACAATTCCATACCTTTGGAAAAATGATCTTGCATCAACATTTCAAATTTCTGTACTGTGAATGGATCAATATCATCAATACTATTCTGTCTGTTCTTTGTATCTTGTCTACGAAGTTCTGGTAGAGCAATCTTATCACCAAGCAGAGATGAGTCTGCATATCTTTGTGAAAATTCTTGATATGTAAATGAACGGTGGCGCAATATTTGAGCTGCTAGTCCCCTGGTGGTCTCAATCTCAAGAGTCATGAATGCTTGCTCAAATACAGACCAGTGATTGTGCTTGATACAATACTTCAGTAGTCCTGCCACATTTGGATTCTCTTGATTATTAGGATTACTCACACGGGCAACATATCCCATATGCTTTTCTGCATCAGGGGTAGCACTAATAAGTTTTACATTCATTGTCCAAATCCTTTTTTCTGTGTATTTTCTAAGTTTGCAATTTCTTGCTTTAAAATTCTTAATTGAGATTTAATTTCTCTAATTTTTTCTTCATCATACAAATGATCTTGTTTAACAAGACGTTCTAACATCTTAATTAATTCTTTTCCTTTACTTGTCATCAGTTTCAACCTCTAGTTTATATGCTAATGTTACTCTCAAATCATTAAAGTTTTTTGATACTGGTTGTGCATGATGAAAAATAGTTGAATCAAAGTATACTGCACTATTTGGAAATGGAAAGAATATTTTACTATCAAATCCAAAGTCAAATGCTGTTCCACCTGCCCAATTTTTTTCCCACTTTGTATTACAATACATTAAAAGAGTTCTTGAGTTATCATGAAAAGCATCTGGATGCATATATCCCTGTTGTCCATAAGTTTGACCATTAAAGTAAACTCGTTCTAGGGATATCTTTTCTTGAGTTAATTTATATATTTTTTCTTTTATTAAACTAAACAATTCTTCTGTGAAGAATTTTTCTTTATTAAGATCACACATCCAATGGGTTTCCATATTCTTAGTTGCCATAGAAGAACCAGTATACTTCCATGATAAGTGATAATCATAATTACAATTTATATTATCAATTATATTAATAATATTTTCAAAATGTTCTTTTGATACAATATCTTTAATATGCAATATTTGGTCTTTCATTGCAATTAGTCTGGATAACCATCATCATTAAATACTTCATCATAATCTCTCATTGATGGACCTTTATATGCCGTATCGTATGCATTTACATCAGAATATACTTCAGATTTTAGACCATCAACGAGCAACTCTAAATTTCTTACAATTAATTTTAATTTTTCTTTGTCCATAATAACTATCTTCTCACTCAATTTTACACAAAAAATGGGAGGTTGTCAATAAACCTCCCATATTTCAATTAATTGTTACAAGTAATCACTTAGTATAAAGACGACCACGATAGCAGAATGTACCGTGTGTTTCCTTACTCTCTACACAACGTGTCGAGTACTCAACACCACGATATGAGGTGTGAGTAATCTGTGCGTCGTGCAAAGCAGATGCTTTATTAATCTGCTTCTTGATGATGTTTAGTGTGTTCATTTGGTTACTCCTGAAGTTGGGTGAAAATTAACCTTCTCTCGTTTCCGAGGATCCGTGTTTTCCCGTTCCTTCAGTCGTGTGCGTCCCATGGATAACACTCAGGTGAAGATTCCTTTACGGTTTCTATCAACTCTACCTTGAAAGCATTTGAGATATTCTCGTTTGCTTTCATCCTCAGGATAATTCCATCGGTTTGTTGGCAGGTGAGTGTTGTATAGAATAATAGTTCTAACATAGGATGAACGGCTCCGTTCCTACGACTTACTTGCGTCCTCCTTACGGGGGATGAACGTATGGTATAGTCTACCACTAATATTTATGTATGTCAAGGTCTACACACAAAAAAATTGGGAGGAATTTCCCCCCCCCAATTTTGAATTTACTTTTTCTTTTTATTTTCTTTTGGTTGTATACCCCAAAGTTTGGGATTTGCTCTTCCCTCTGCTTGAGTCATATTTATGAAGTCTTTTTTATACTTATCATAATATTCATCAAAAATATCAGATGTCTTTCCTGCCATTACAATATCAAATTTAGATATCTCACCTTGTAAGTACTCTACCAAATAAGCATTATTAGGTAGAGATTTATCTTGTGCCATTGTCGGATCACAATCACTTTGGATGACCTTAATTCCTTTCATTAATACCTCAATTTAAATTTAACTGCGACCACCCCAACGAATATCTGGATATGCTTCACTAGCAATTTCTTTAGTTATTTTATATTTTTCTTGGAGTCTTTTGTCTTTACATAGACAAATAATTTCTGCTTCAAGTGGGTGGAGTCCCTTGAGCAGATCAATAAAAATAGACTCTCTTCTTAGAGATGAAAGTGCATCATTACCACCTTTAATAAAATTATAAAACTTAGTATACTCGGTTCTAATTGTTGTATACTTTGTATCAGTAGCACCAAGAGAACCAGATTCTCCCATCTTTTCAACAGCAGTTTCAATCTTGCTTGAGATTGAATCGTTATCATCTTCAAAATAAGGAACTTCACCGGGAGGAAGAATAGAAATCACACTCTCATCGAAGTTCCAAATAAATAGTGCCTTCAAAGATGGATGATCATACTCTTTCAGGAGTTCAATCTTTTTTGCTTTTGACCTTGCCTTAGAGGCAAGGTTTAGAACTTCAAAAGATAATGGATTGGGGGGTAGTTTAGTAGGAGCATTAGTTGTTGTCCTCTTCTTCCTCGTCGTTGTCATAATTGTTTTCAAATCGTACTGCTAAAATTTCATCTGGTAGAACATTTCCGTTCTCATCAAACATTTCTGGATGCATATAAACCGGTTGAGTTTGGTATACATGATCTTTTGCTAACCATCCTACCACAACACCAACTAATAAAAATAAAAATGGTAAAATACAAAAAATTGCTATTTCTGCTGCTAACATGGTTCTTACCTCCGAGAGTCTAATCTTTTTTTACTATTAAAAAAGAAAATTGAATTCTGACTTCTCTTTTTAGAAGAGAAATCACTTTTGAAATCTCAAATCCGTTGTGACTTGGTTCCGAAACTTGCTTTCCCCTCCTATTTTTAAGTAATAACTCTACACCTCGGTTAACCTTCGGTGCTTCTGATTTATTTATCGAAGACATTCAGATAATATTATTTTCGTGAAAGTATTTTACTGCTTCCGTACAACCACCAATATTTTCATCATTAAAGATGATTTGAGGAAAAGTTGTACCAACTCCAAACTCCGAGTAAAACTCATCCCGAGTAAAGGTTTCATCTAACTCGTTTAGTGTATATGGAATTTCTCTTTGGTCAAGGATTGATTTAATCTTGTCACAATATGGACAACCATCACGACTGTAAACGATAATACTGTTGCTCATGTTACTGTATTCCTCCTTGGTTTATACTTAACTAAGTTTAGATCTGTTGTTAAAAGTTGTCTCTGCCATCTAATTATGGCATCATATCTTTCTTTTGTAAAGAATTTTTGTTTAGAAAACCATTGCTCCCAATTTTCGTGTGCTTTACTGTGATTGCAACTTGTACAAGCACATAATACATTAGTAATATGGTCATTTCCACCTTTGCATTGTGGAACTATATGGTCAATAGATAATGGTTTAGATTTTGTTCCGCAATAGGCACACTTGTTATTCCATTTATCTTTTATAGAATTCCTCCACAGTCTTTTTGCTTCATTTGGTGAACATGTATGTAAATTATACAAGAAGTCTTGTGGTGAATTTAAAATTTCCATAGAAGTCTAGTCTTAGTTGGAGTACTTGTCAACTCACTGGGTACAAAAAACCCCAAGCATCCGAAGAGTACTTGGGGGTTTTTTTTATTAGTATCCCGTTCAATCAACATAAAGAATGATTTAACTTGAAAATATTTATAACTAAAAATACCTTAAGTGTATCTCATTACTCCAATGCATCAAGATATGATAGTACATAATGTCTTCCTGCTCTCAAAAATAATTCACCAAATACATCAGTTAAATTTTCAACAACCCAGTCAAATTTTGCATTAATTTTATCACGACCAAGAACAACAAACTGTGCCAACGATTGTGCATAGAATTCCATCATTGCATCATCATCACCTTGCTTGAATCCTCTGATGTAAATATCACGAACTTTATTTAAAGCATCAATTATAGAAGAGTCACACTCAATCACTCTTCCATCTGGCAATTCCAACTCCTTTGTTTTGATGAAGGTCATGGAGGTCTTCATGCATAGTCTTGTCTGCTCTAGGTCCAGTGCCCATGGTTCCTCGTCCCTGAAAGCATACTGAACGCATCCATTGGTGCATTCTATTGCACGAATCAATGCCACACTGTCAAGACCTTCCTCGGTCTGCTCAGACCAGAAATCAACATACTCATTAACCCATTTTTGAAACTTAGGATCATCCGCATAGTCTCTCATGTATGGGACATTATTCAATTTAGTAAAATCAATTGTTAGATTCATAATCGTAAACTCTTTTTGTATTTTGTATTTAAACTAATTACGCACCTATCACCTTTCTCTTCATCTGTTTCATGCTCTAACCAACTTGGAAATAAGTATAATATACCAGGTGTTGCAGGAAATTTCATACCACCAGTAGAATATTTTGATTTCTTATCCACATATATCTCAGTCATTCGATAAGGATGTAGGGGATTTCTGAATATCAAAGGTACTGTATTTTTTTCAGTCTTGACATAAAATGAACCACTAACAACACTATCTTCATGTCGATGAAGACGTACCCTTTTCCCTTTCTCCATTTTATTATGCCAACTATCAGTAATAATTAATGAGTCAACTCCCAATTCTTTTGAATAATCATCAACACATTCCGTTATTTGATGACATAATGTAAATAAAAGATTATCATATAAAACACTTTTACCTTTGTTATAACTTGAACGTGAACCACTCAACAAATAGTTAGAATCAGTGTCAAATTTTTTTAACGTATCATATACACTATCTAAATCAACATCCAATTTATAAACACCAAAAGGTATAGGAAACAATTGTAGTACTTGCTTACTTAATTCATTTCTCATCTTTTAAATACTTTTGTTCATTTTCATATATTTTAATTTCACCAGTTTTTAATTTCCATGCATATTCTAATTCTGGAATTAACCATTCATGAACTGGAAGACAATACTGCCAATTAACTGGTTGAATACAATTCATTATAACAACAGACCAGAATGCTGTCACGTAATTAATTACTGTTGTCATTATCCATCAAAATTAGTTAAATCTATATCTCTCTTTAATAGATAATTTTCTAACAGCCATTGACTAATATCCCTATCATACATATTCAAATCTTGACTGATTTTAGTGAAAGAATCTGACCCCCACATTCCAGATAAAAAATGCATACATTTAACATTTTTCATTTCTTCTTTATTATTATATGTGCTAATGATAGGATTATAGTTTTCATAAGGTAGTTCTTGAACTTGCTTGAGAAGTAAGGGGTTATCTTCCCTTATATGATTAAACAAAATTGGTCCGGTTACAGTTAAAACATACTTATTAAATGCTTTATGATTAATATCTCTAATTATTGTATAATGTCTATATCTTTCTATCAAATAATCTACAACATCTAACCAAAATGTTTTTTTGGGAGTAGAGACATATAAAGAATTTTGAAAATATTCAACCATGTCTGTTTTAGCACATGGTGATCTAACTATAGCTATGTCTTTTGTAATATCATTATAAAAATTTTCGTAACAATAATAATCCATATCTTTATAGAGTCCACCATACTCATACATCAAACACAATCTAAACATGTCCAATTTCATTATATGAAATGGGAGAGCATTATAAACTAGAAAATATTTTTCAAATTTTTCCTCAATAAAACAATCTATTTTTTCATCATCCCACATAATGTGCTCATATTCTCCTTGTGGATAATTAA